>ERZ832522.2026-NODE-2026-length-25675-cov-17.212842_pt1 | contig 25675 bp, 31 predicted proteins | sample MGYA00519951_ERZ832522 | MGnify/ENA primary metagenome ERZ832522 (study PRJEB31850, sample SAMEA3708728) | human gut metagenome | biome: human gut; feature: human-associated habitat; material: faeces | place: China | collected 2014 ... | reverse complement strand
CCGTCTGCCGTTGATACGGCTTCAAGACTTTGGCTTTGATTCGTATCTATGAGGCTGGTGTCTGATAAGAGGAACTTTCCGGAAAAGTCGTATTCGACGGAACCGGCGTTAACGGGAGCCGCGGTTAAACACACGGCGCAGCCCAAACCAAGAACAGCTTTCATCATACACCTCTCTATAACTGAAACCATACCTCTTACAGTATGTCATAATTATATTATTGTGTCAATATTAAATGAGGCGGGATTTTATTTTTGGCTAAGAAGGGCAAATATTTTTATTTTGGCCGGGGAGTATTTTTTTGTCTTGTTATTAGGCTGATAAATGCTTATATAGATAGAGAATTATCAGTAAGGAGAATGAATATGACTTTTGAATTACCGGAACTGCCGTATGCCAAAAATGCATTGGAACCCTATATTTCAGAAAAGACAATGGAGTTTCATTACGGGAAACACCATAAAGCTTATGTCGATAATCTGAATAAGCTGGTTAAAGATACGGAATTTGAGAATATGTCTTTGGAAGAAGTGATTAAAACTTCGGCCGGGCGGGCTGAATTCAGCGCTATTTTTAACAATGCGGCTCAGGCTTGGAATCATACGTTTTTTTGGAACTGTATGATGAAAGACGGCGGTCAGGCACCTCAAGGCGAATTGAGGGCTAAGATTGACCGCGATTTCGGCAGTTATGAAAAATTCAAGGAAGAGTTTAAAAATGCCGCAACTTCTCAATTCGGTTCGGGGTGGGCCTGGCTGGCAGAGGGTAAAGACGGCAAACTGACGGTTATGAAAACGTCGAATGCAGATACACCGTTGGCACACGGGTTGAAACCGATTATAACCTGTGATGTTTGGGAGCATGCTTATTATCTGGATTATCAGAATCGCCGTCCGGATTTTGTAAGCGCTTTTTTGGAACATTTGGTTAAATATTAAATCTTTCGGGAAATAACGGATAATAAAGCCTGACGGAAACGGAGGACTTTATTTTTGTCTGCACAGATTGGATTATTTAATTGCTTTTTAATAAATATGTGCTTAAATAACTGCAGATTTAAACGGTTTATATTGACTAATTTTGTCTAAAATGATAGAATTAAGTAAAAGTAATAATCTCAGGAGAGCCGATATGAGTTATGAAAATGCACCTGTTGAATTGACCCACGGTCATTACTATACCTGCGGCGGTTTGCCGGCCGGAAGCCGTGAAGCCGAGGGCGATTTGAAACAAACGCTGAAAGCTGTTGCGGCTTTGTTTAAAGCTCCGGAAGAAAAGCCCGTTAATTTTTCGATGATTGCCCTGGGCAGGGATTATTAGTCAGATGTCCGGCTATACGACTGAAAATAAGTTTGTGATTGCAGAGGGTGATGAAGGAGATTTGTATATTTTCCTTCAGGCTAAAAAGGAGCATCCGGATGAGCCGCGGGTAATCTATGACGGCTATGACCATGCTATTTTTATGCGCCGTCCCGAAGAACGGATTATTCTGGATTATATCCATCCTGAAGTGCGTGATCAACTGCGTAAGGCTCGTCGGGTTGTGATGGTTGAAACGATTTTGGAAAATATCAAAGAGAGCTATTACGCCGATATGCAAGTGGTAGATAAAATTCCGGTTGACTGGAGCAAGATAGGTCTGAAAACCTGGGAGGAAATTGTCCTCAAAGATAAGCAGGTCTAAAAAAGGACTTGCTTTTTTTTCAAATATAGCCTATTACATTTTTTGTCTTAACGGTCCCATCGTCTAGAGGCCTAGGACGCGGCCCTCTCAAGGCTGCAACACGGGTTCGAATCCCGTTGGGATCACCAATATAAACAGCGCTCTTTTTAGGGCGCTGTTTTGCTATGTAAACCAAGGCTTTTATCAAGTTCGGATGTTCGTTTTTTGAGAATGGTGTTTTGGGAGAATTTTTCGAACTTGTTTGCGAAAAAGTCTTTGTTTCTCAACATGTTACTTCGTTTTTTTTGTTTTAGATGTTATGGGATTTTTTAAGTCTATATTAATAAATTCTCTGTAGCATAAACGTAGATTTAGTTATATAATGCTTTTAGGAATCATTAATGTTAAAAATGTACCATTATTCAAAACATGGAAATACGGTTTTAAAAGATGGGTTGTTCGGTATTAGAAAGAGCGGGAGAAGTTTAGCGCTGTATGCACATAGAGCGCAAACCGAAGAGCCCGAAAAAATTTATGAATGGCTGGATAGCACATTTCCGGGCAGAAGTCAGTCGGTGTCTTGTTTGACCGAAAAAATTGTATGGCAAGGAAACGATAAAGCGCTTAAATCAATAGTTGATGGCTGTGATTTATTTTCTTTTGAGTTAGAGCAGTTAGTCCAAGATGGTATAGTTACCGCAATTTGGTGTAAAAATGGTTCTGATGCAGGTGGCTACAATGAAAAATTTAAAAAAATTGGGTTAGGTGGTATTGATTATTCTCCGCTGACATGGGAAAAGAGTGATAGTTCAAAAGATTTGTTATTTGCTGTTGTTAGACACTATATGCTGGTGCTGAAAGATGGAGTTATTCCTCCTAGATATTTACAGAAAGAAAATTAAAGCTAGTTTATTTATTTTTCAGTATGTTACGGGAATTAGAATTTCGTTAGGTTGAAAACTGAAAATATTTACGATTTTATTTTTTTACGTGGAAATAATTTTATTTTTAATTTGTATAAAATTGTCTATCTTATTAAAATTATTCGATAAAAATAATTGCAAAATTGCTAATATATCGTATAAAAAAAGAGATTTATAATAGATAGCTTTATATATAAGGAAACTGTAAAAAATATCATGCTGAAATGTTTAGTAAAATGGGTTTTTAATTTTATCATTGTCACTCTCTTATTCAATATATTTTATTATAATTTCTTTGAAAAGCCTTCTCTTGTATATTCTATTCAGAGTACCAAAATATCAGTTCCAGAACTCCAAACATCAAAGCACACATTGAAAGTTATGGTGGATAATGAACTAGTTCAAGATGTTTTTATTACAACATTAATATTGGAAAATAATAGCCCTGTTGTTTTAGAACGTTCTTTAGATAAAGAGAAAGATCCGCTTATGATTGTTAGTAATAATATAGAATTTGCACATATCGATAATTCTAAATCAACAAAAACATCATATGTGAATCTAGTTGAAAATTCTGAAGGATTGCTTGTTAATTTTGATTTTTTAAATCCGAATGATCGTATATATATTAATCTTATTCATAAGCAAGAGAATCAAGATTTTAAAGTTAAAGGGTCTTTTAAAGGAATAACAGAAGTAAAGAAAAAAACAGTATTTTCTTTGCTTGAATATGTCGAAAAAAATCCTCGTATTTCAGGTGGAGTACTTATGGTACTACTAATTATTGGTCTTTTAGATTTAATTTATGCAATTTGTAGTTTAACCAATTTTGTGTATAACCATATCAAGAAAAAGATAGGATAACATTATAGTTCTAATAAAAGAAAAAAGCATTATAATGAAAGAAGTGATGTAACAAAAGTAAAAAAATAAAAATTGAAAAATAGTTTATGAACATATCTATAATTTGAGATAGTTGTTTTTTATATTTAAAATTACGCATGTGTTAAGTTTTATCGCTCCAATTTGATGAAGAAAATGAGAGAATGTTTGGTTCTTGTTTAAAATTTGTTCTTCAAGTTATGTCGCTAATAGTCAGGATAATCTTTTTCAGATATTTAATGACTGGAAGTATAAAGAAGCTTTGAGAAACTTTCGCAGAACAGAGTTATCTTTTTTATGTGAACCGCATCCTGTGAAGTTAGATGGTTATAATTGTTCCAACCCTTGTATTTATGGGGCAAAGTTTAAATGGGACGAGGCTGATTTGGATTTTAGCTGGGCGTCATTGGAAACTATCGTGAAAGTAATCGAAACTTCGGAAATGCTGTCAGCCTATGCTGCAATGATTAAAATTTGTGTTCAGAAGTTTATGGAAGATGATGACTATTTTAATACAAAACATCCGGTTCCTTCAGAGTGTTTCATCGGTTCAACTGTTGGCTTTTGGGATATGTAAGGTTGGAAAGCGGTAATTTGTATATCAGGTTTCATCAATAAAAAAATCCTCTGTAAAACAGAGGATTTTTTTATTGATGTTTATCTTATCCAGTTGATGTCTTTTTTTACGACTTTGGCTGGGTTTCCCGCGATCATCAGGTTATTTTCCGGAAATTTTTTGACGACGACACTTCCGGCGCCGATTATACAGTCAGAGCCGATTTCAGAGTTTTTAAGAATTATTGCGCGCATTCCGATCCAGACGTGGTCTCCGATTATTACTTGTTGAGGATGGTTGGTAATTTCTCCGGATTTGTTTATGATGTCATGCGCATCGTTGTCACGGATTGTAACGTCGGAAGCCAGCATGCAATCTTTGCCGAGGATTATTTTGCCGCCTTTTGAACAGAGGAAAGCTTTGTTTATCATGGAAGTATTCTGTCCGATTTTGACGTAACCTCCGTCCAGTATTTTTACCATGGAGTTTTTGATATAATTTTTGGAGCCTTCAAAAATGAAAGTTCCGCAGTTTCCTTCAATCCAGACGCTAAAGTCGGTGAAATCCGTCGGGGTATTGATGATGACTTTGTTGCAATTGCCGATTATGGTCAACTCAAGTCCTTTAATCTTTTTTATTTTTTTACCGTTTTCATCAAGAAAGGTGATTTCATTATTTTGGCCGTGTACCTTCATCGGGCGATCCTTTGTGTGAATTTTATTCTGAATCATTCTATATGAATGTTTGTAAAAAGCAGATTAATAATAAAAAAGATTATTTTCTTTTAGAAAAAATTATATTGAAAGCATATACATTATATATTATAATGCAAAGCAGTAAAATGCTTTTGAAAGGCGGTATAATATGTCAGCAGCTAATTTTGCTTTTATAGCAGTTGTAAATATGATGCTTCAACAGAGAAGAGCGGCGGAGGAACGTGCTCGTAGAGAAGCGAAAGAGCGTGCTTGGATAGAGCAGGAAACGGCTGAATATAACCGAATAAAAGAAAGTGCGTTGAAAAAGTCATCTGAGCCGGAAAAAGTTCTGGCAACTTATTCTAACGGGCAAGTTAAAGAGAAAAACGCATACGGTTATCATTATGAATATTATGAAGACGGCAAGACAAAAAGTGTTACGAATGTTACCGGTACGATACAGGAATATGACGAGGAAGGAACGTTAAGACGGGAGTTTATTCCCTATGGCGGTGAATATATCTATGATTCATTGGGGCGTCTTATTAAGGAAAAAGACTCTTTGGGAGCAAAAGAATATTTTTACTATGGTGACAGTCATTGCAAAGAACATGTGATAGTTAAAGACGAAACAGACGAAATAACCTCATATCGGCATCTGACAAAAGAAGGTCGGGACAACACGGAAGACTATTTGCACAGATTGGAGAAGATAAAACGTTTAAAGGATATTGTGGCAAAAAAATATGGCCGAGAAGAAGACAAAGACGGAAATGTTTCGTATGATATGACGAAAGACACTTCAAAAGGGAGCGTTTTAACTTTTAAAGACAGAATGTTGGCAAGAGTAAAAGAGGCATTTGAAAAATAAATACTATTTGTAAATTTTGAGGCAGACAGAACAAAACGGTTTGTCGGAATATCGGAACGGCACCTTGTTAAAGGTGCCGTTTAAAAATGATAAATTCATCTGAATTAATAGTTCAGCCAGATTATCTTGTTTTTTTGTTTCTTATTTGCTTTGAATACCTTATAGGAAAGGAAAAGCAACAGAATGCTCCAGCAGGCATAAAAAACAATGCCGCCGATGACCAGAGGATGTTCAAGTTTTTGAAATTTGGCGGCCGCATAGAAAAGGAGTATTGTGTTGGCAGCCAGCGGCCATAAATAAAAGCACATTATCCATCGAATGATGTTTTGATGTGTTTTGTAAGCGGCTATTGCTTCTTCGGTTTCTGCATACAAATAAGCATGTTGCTTTTCGTAAATGTCAATTACCGGATAGCGGCTTTCCTGCGGGGGTATGCCAAATCGAATTTGAAACAGGTCAATTGCCTGATTAATCGCTTGTTGTTCCATAATGATATTTTTTAATGGTTAGACATAATACTTTATTATCGGTGTTATTTATAGAATATATTTGTTTTTTTATCAAGGGTAATGGTGATGTGGCGGCTGTTTGGATTATACGGTTATAATTTTGATGATTTTTGAGCCGGTGAAAATATTCTTTACTGTAAATCGTAATTGTTTATGATGTTCGGAAAGGGAGAAAACGGACGAGACCGTTAGTTTGCTGATTTTGACGGGAGGAGAATAACATGTTTTATAAAACAGATTATAATTCGCCGGTCGGCAATATTACTTTGGGAGCCGACGGAGAACATATTGTGGGGTTATGGATAAAAGGGCAAAAATATTTTGCCGATACGGTCAAGGAAAAAATGTTTCAAAATGATGATTTACCGGTGTTTCAGAAGGCGAAGAACTGGCTGGACAGGTATTTTCGCGGCGAAAAACCGGAAATTTCCGAACTGCCGCTGGCTCCGAAGGGCGGGGAGTTCAGGCAGATGGTTTGGAAGATTCTTTGTGAAATTCCTTCGGGACAGGTGTGGACCTACGGCGGGATAGCCGCGATAATTGCTGCAAGAACGGGAAAGAAAACAATGTCAGCGCAGGCTGTCGGCGGTGCCGTCGGGCATAATCCGATTTCAATTATCATTCCCTGTCACCGGGTAGTAGGCAGCAACGGCAGTTTAACGGGATATGCCGGCGGTTTGGAAACCAAAATCAAATTGTTGGAGCTCGAAGGCGTTGATATGTCCGGCCTGTTTCGCCCACAAAAGGGGACCGCTTTATAGGCTGCGGGTATTGGGCCGCGAATATCTTACAGGCTTTTATTGACAAAAATTAAAAGATTGACTGTTGCTGAAAATTCGAATATACAAGTGATAAACAATTATTATCATGAGTGAAAGTATTATTTATTTGTCTAATTAACACTTATTCAGATGAACACAAATTTATCTAAATTTGATTTAATCGCCTCAATGATGAAGCGGTTAGATGTCAGTCCGAGTGCTCTGACGATGAACTGGCTGCAAGAGCAAGTGCTGTCTTTTGCCTGTTTGGCCCGAAGTTCGCATCAAGACGAGCCGGAACAGCGTTTAGTCGGAACTTTTGTTTCTTTGGAGCTGCTTCCTGCGGCTGCCGGACATGCTGTTTCGTTACCGCGGGAGGAAGAGGTTGCTTCAAGTTCCGCAGAGGTACAGGTGCCGCAGATTTTCGGTTCTCAGAACAAAGAGGCGGAACAAAAGCTTTCGGCCGATGATCCTTCCGGAAAAAATGTTTTCTATGACGGAGACTGGGGCGAGCCGGGCAGAGAGTTTGAGCTCAATGCCGAGACAGTCTTTTCGGTCAGATGCGGTATGTTTGCCTATGTGCAGGGGGCGAAAGTTATTATCAGCCCCAACCCCTTGTCTCAAAAACAACTGCGGGGACAAAATCTTGTTCCTGCGGGAGTGCTTTTTGACCGGCAGGAAGACAAGCTGCTGGCCTTAAGGGTTTGCGAACCGCGCAGCGGATACGGAAGAGCTTTGAAAAAGCTGCCGTCCGGCTGTCGTTTCCCGTGTCATGAAGACTGTGAAAAGATGTTTGTTTATCAGGAGCTTTTGCATGAGGCGTTCAGAAAACAGCATATCAATTTCAGAGGCATGGAAAAGTTTTTCTATGAGGCACAGGATTGTCCGAAAACGACAGCCTGTATTTTCAACCTGAAACAGGGAACGACGGAAAAGCTGCCGGCAAAATCTGCCGTGTCGGGTTCATATTGCGTGAGGGTACTTAATATCAATTAAAATCAAAAAAAGATATGGAGCAGAGAAATTTATCCGACGCCGTGCTGATAAATGACATGGCGCAAAAGCTTGGGATATCTCCTTTAGATATTTTTATGAACTGGATAACGACCGGGGAAATAAAAAATATAACCGTCAGCATTGCCTATAAAAACGGTGATGTGGTAAAGGCTGATTTAATGCAGTCTGTTTCGCAGCCGGAAGAAAAACGGCATGTGCCGGAGCTTTCGGAATCGGAAGAAAAAGTTCCCGAAATGGAAACTGACAGTTTGCCGCCTTCTACCGGGAAAGATGACGAGGAGGAGAAAAAGCCGGAAACTGTTTCCGAAGGTGTATGTTCCTGTCCGCGGGAAACGTCGTTTACCCGGGGTACGATTTTGATTAAGCCCTCTCAGGTTAAGAATGTGACTGTTGGGGCGTATGTTTATACCACGGGGGATATTCTTCCGCTTCACAGGGCTTTGCCGGGTGTGAACATTCGGGGAATTATTCTGTCCCATTCCGAGGATAGAATTACGCTTCTGAAGTATGTCGGTGCAGATTTTACGTCATTCGAATCGTGTGCCAAGATTAAGGACGGGTGGCGCTTTCTTACGTTTCAAGAATGTATAAAGCTTGTTAAATACAGAGAGAAACTGAATATCAGATTGGCTGAGATGAAAAGAAAGCAAATCGATAATTCCCTCTTGATTCTTTATCAGGATGAAAGGAAAGAGCTACTTGGCTTTCAGGTGTCAACACGAAAGGTGAAGAAAACACTGACCTGCAAACTTACGGCAGAAGACAGGGCTTTTGCCCTCTATATGGCGAAAGATTTGAAAATCGTCTGAATTTATCAAAAAAAAGCACCCGTTAGGGTGCTTTTTTTTGCATAAATTTTGCGGAAGCTGAGTTTGAGGCCGGTTTCTGGTGTCGGTCAGTTTTTCTTTATTTGTTCGAAAAGCTCGTGTTCAAAGGACTGCCTGGCAACGTTTATCCAGAGGCGGGTTTCAGGATAGCCCAGCGTCCGCATCTGTTGCAGAAGATGTTCGAAAAGATTGTTGACTTTGTTGTTTTGTTCCAGAAAATGCCGCTGGGAGAGGTTGTTTTTAATCATAGTCAGTCCTTAGTCAGAGATGTTGTTTCCTTTGTTTTTTGATAATCAGCAGTTTCATTTTTTCTTCCGGAGGAAGGACCCATTCTCCTTTCTGCTGAAGCAGAATAGGCGGAATTTTGTTTCTTTCGGCTGCGGTAATCGGAGTGGCTTTCATTTACTTTTTTCATGACCGGAACCAGATCAAGTCCGCGATATTTTAAAATCTTTCCGCCGCAGATGCGGGTGAAGTTCTGTTTGCTCCAATATTTTTCGAGCTGAGGTTCGCAGAACAGGTAAATGTTTTCAATTCCCTGAGTTTTGCAGTATTCAATGCCTGCTTTGACGATGTTTACGGCAACGCCTTTTTTGCGATATTCGGGCATAACGGCCAAACGTTCAAATTTGGCATCTTTGCCGTCCTTGAGTACCCGCATGATGCCGATGGGTTCGTTGGTGTCGTCAAGCGCCAGCATGTGAGTGCGGTTGCTTAATTCATGTTCGTCGAATTCCATATTGTAACGGTGGCCGTGCTCACCGATAAATATAATGCCCCTGATGACCATAACTTTCATAAAATCATCTAATGTTCTGGCAACTGTAACTTTCATTTCTTCTCCATTTTGTTTTTTGTTGCAATAAACCGGCTATGGGCTATAGTATTTACAAAAATTTCTAATTTAGAAGAAGCTTAATTAACATAACAGGTATGCCCCTATGGATATAACTCGCAAGAAATCGCTCATCGCTCCGCTTACTTATCTGAAGGCGACGATAGATCTTGGAAGCTATACAAAAGCCGCAGAATACTTGGGAACGACGGAATCTCGCCTTTCTAAAGAAATCAAGGCTTTTGAGAAAACCATGAAGACAAAACTGCTGTCTCGTTGTTCCCGCGGCATGACGCCCACGCACGAAGGGATGGAAATTTACAAACAGGCGGAACGTCTGGATACCCTGTTTTATGAGTTGGAAAATTATTCTCTGGCAGAGCACAGCATTTCCGGCCATTTGAAAATATCCATGACAGACGGAATCGGAATTTATATAATGCCGCATTTGGTGGAATTCCATGAACTCTATCCGAAAGTTTGTGTCGATGTGATCTCGAATCACAACGAGGTTAATCTGAAAGCCAGAAAAGCGGACATTGCAATCGTTTATCAGTATCCGCAGAAAGACAATTCGCTGGTGGTTAAGGAATATAAGCGGGAATTCGGGCTGTTTGCTTCCATTCCCTATATCAAAAAGTACGGGATGCCGAAGAATATTGACGATCTGCTGGCTAATTATGACCTGTGCAACCGACGTGAATATAATGAAAATTGGGAGGAATGGCGGCAAATGATGGCAGAGGCAAAGAAACCGGTCGCCCATTTCGATTCGTCCAATTTGCTGATTCAGGCGACGGATTTTGGGTTGGCCGCTTCTTTGCAGCCGCTGCAATATGGCCTGCAGCGGGAGAACTGGGTCTATCTGGACTTGGGACTCCGGCTGCATCATTCCTGCTGGGTCGTTTCCCATTATGATGACAGAAATACCGAAAAGATTAAGAAAATGCTGGATTTTATTCATCATGTGATGGTCAAGATATAATTTTGCAGCCGAAGGCAAAAACTTTTTGCATTTCGGCTTGTCTTTGCCGTATATTGAGGGAAAAGCGGTTTAATCGGCGGGGAAAGGGTAATGCATGATATTTGGAATCCCTGGCATGGCTGTGTGAAAAAAAGCGAAGGCTGCGCAAACTGTTATATGTATTTTCTCGACAAGCAGCGCGGGCAGGACGGCAGCCGGGTTTACAAGGTTAAAAATAATTTTAACTATCCTTTGCAGAAGGACAAAAACGGCAATTATAAAATTCAGAGCGGCGAACATATCCGTGTCTGTATGACGTCTGATTTTTTTGTGGAGGAGGCAGATGCCTGGCGCTCTGAGGCCTGGGCAATGATGAAACAGCGTCCTGACGTGGTTTTCTTTCTGCTGACCAAGCGGCCGGAACGGGTGAGCGCCTGTCTGCCGGCGGATTGGGGCGAAGGCTGGGAGAATATTTTTTTCAATGTGACCTGTGAAAATCAACGGCGGGCTGACGAACGGGTGCCGTTGCTGCTGCGTTTGCCGTTTAAGCATAAAGGAATTATGGCAGCTCCGTTTATCGGAGCCGTGAGCCTTAAAGATTATCTGTCTTCGGGGCAGATTGAGCAGGTTATTGCCGGCGGGGAGAATTATGACGGTTCGCGGCCGTTGAAATATGAGTGGGTGCGGCAGTTATATCAGGAATGTGCTGCGGCCGATGTCCGTTTCTGCTTTATCGAAACCGGAACCAATTTTGAGAAGGACGGCAAGGTTTATCATCTGCCGGACAAATCTTTGCAGAGTCGGATGGCCTACAAATCAGGGCTGCAGCATCCGGGAAAGGAAATAAAATTCAAGTTGCAGCGTCCGGAAGGGAAAAGTTTGTTTGATGAGCCGATTGTTTATCATAAAAAATTTCGCGAAAGATGCAGCAGCTGCGGCAGCCGGCTGATTTGCAACGGCTGTTCCGACTGCGGCATGTGTGACCGCCGAAGGGCATAAAAAAAGTCCTTCCGTTCGGAGAAGGACTTAAAACTTCTAAATCAACCGTTTTATTTGCTGCAAGGAGAAACAATCTCGGACAGAGAGAGAACACCCAACAGATAGTCATTGGTGCAGACTTTTTGTCCGCCGATGGTGCCGCGGGTGCCGGTGCAGGCAGACAAAGCGAACAATACAGCAAGAATAGCTAATTTTTTCATTTTACAGTCCTTTCGATAGTTAGTCTTACATTATGTCAGCCATAATGTGGAACCATGCTACAAGCAGAGAGAATAAAAAGCAACCTTAAAAAGACAAGCGGAAGATAAGTACAAAAAAATTCCTCCGAGCCTTGCGGCAGGGAGGAATTTTTTTCAGGTTTTCCGGGTTTTTAGAGCTCCAAAGCGGTGCGCGGTGTGGTGAAATTGCCTTTCTTTAACATTTGTTGAATGTGTTCGTTAAAGTTGCAGCTGCCGTCAGCGTGGTAGAGGCTGTCGAGCGGCAGGGCACGATAAGAGAACATCGGCAAATCCAGCAGGTCGTCAATTTGCAGCTGATTGTTCCAGAGCAGTTTCAGCATGTAGAAATACTGGGTCGGTTCTTCGCCGACTTTGCGTATTTCGCCGTTTTTCTTCTGAAGCAGCAGCCATTTTCCCGCAGCATCGAAATCTCCTTCGTTTACCTTTTGGAGGAAGGTTGAACGCGGAAATCCGTTTTTGCCCATGCGCATGGCAACCAAAGTTACTACGGCCATTTGCTGCTCGGAAAGTTTCACGTCCGCCGACAGGTTATCAACAACCAAGGGTTTCCAGTCTTCGGCAACAACTTGAATGGCCTGTTCATAAGTCATTCCCGTGAAGTTGAAGTCTTTAACCGGTTGGTTATTGATGAATTTGAAACCTACCAGTGCCCGCGGGCAGTCCTTTGAGACCGTGGTTTGAACGCCGTCCAAATAAGCTCTGGCGACAATCACCCGGTCAAAGGAGTTGTCATAAACCTGAGCGGGAGCAGCAGACGGTTCGTCCGCATTGTTTTTTGAAGTGCAGCTTCTCCAAGTCAGAATGCCGCCAAGCAGCAATAACAACAGGATAAGCAGCCACATCCAGTTTCGTCTGCGGTCAGATGTCGCGGTTTGCGGATCTTCTGCCGGTTTGGCTTTTTTGCGGAACAGGCCTTTGAGCCAAGTCCAGAAAGCCAGCAGCAGGAGGCCCAGTCCGCAGATGACCGGCCAGAGTTTGCGTCCCAGCCAGCAAATGCCCTGCCAGAGATTTTTTCCCAGCCAACATGCGCTTTGCCACAATGCTTTGCCGAGGTAGTAGAGAACGGCAAACGGCAGAATGATGATGAACAGGATTAGTTTCAGCAGGGTTTTGAGGTTGTAGCGAAGGATAATTTCGCCTTTGAACCATTTTTCGCTTGGGTTGAAGATAAAACTTTTCATGATTTTTGTTTTTGATTGTTATTATTAGTTAATTTCTTTAGAATAAAATTATATTTTATTATTCCGGCAGAACATAACTATAATCTGAAACAAACTTCAAATCATAACCATGAAAACCTTCCAAAATAATAAAACATATTCTTATTGCAATGCAAACAGCATATCATATTTTTTTACGTTTTTCAATAAAATATTGATAATTTTGTCTAAATTATTCGGGCTTGTCTCCGGCAGGCCGAGTGAAGTGTGTTTGCGGGCAGGGAGGCGGAAAGACAGAAATGGAAAATTATATTGAATACGGTTATGTCGGGCTGGCGGTTATTTCTTTTCTGGCGGCGACAATTCTTCCGGTCGGCTCGGAGGTGTTTTTTATGGCGATGATTGCGGCAGGATACCCTGCCGGTTGGTGTTTATGGTGGGCTTCGCTGGGCAATACGCTGGGCGGAATGACTAATTATTATCTCGGGCGTTTGGGCAAAACCGAGTGGCTGGAGAAGCATTTAAAGTTCAGTGCGGCAAAAATGGCGGGGGTGCAGGAGCAGCTTCGCTATAAAGGGGCGTTAAGCGCTTTTTTCAGTTTTTTGCCGGCAGTCGGGGACGTTATTCCCTTTGTGCTCGGCTATATGCGGGCAAGCGGCAGTGTGACGGCGGCGGCAATGTTTGCCGGAAAACTGGCCCGTTATGCTCTGCTGGTCTGGGGAACGCGGCTGGGAATGGACATTTTTCAAAGCTGAGTTCTATTTAACGGTTTACTTTTAGCGGTTAATATGTCTAGAATAACCTGTTTGTCATGACTTGCCCGGGAGAAAAAATTGCGGTTTGTTTGCGGAGTATCGGATGAGACGGCGCTTCGGCTTTTGAAGTGGAGCGAATTTTTTCTGATGTTTATGCTGATTATTCCGGTGGCAGTTTTGCTGTATCAGGATAAAGGAATAACGCTGGGCGATTTCTTTTTGATTCAGGGGTTGTTCAGAATTGCGGCGTTTGCATTGGAAATTCCCAGCGGGTATGTTTCCGACGTTTTCAGCCGGAGAAAGGTTTTGTTCATCGGAGCGCTTATCTGGCTGGCCGGAAATGTCGGGTTGTATTTTGCCTATGGCTTTTGGCAGATTGCCTTGTGCGAAATGTCTTTTGGCTTTGCCGCGGCCTTATTTTCCGGAACCAAAGAGGCTTATGCTTATGATTTGTTGAAGAGGATGAAACGGGAAAAGCAGTTTTTGCAAGAAAACGGCAGTATTGCGACTTATGCTTCGACGGCAAGTTTTACCGCGACGATAGCCGGCGGTATTCTTTATCCTGTTTTGGGCAACGGTATTATTGCGGTTGAAACGGTTGCCGCTCTGCTGGCCGTGATTTGTACCTTTTTGTTGCCGGAGCTGAAAGAAGTGCGGCGGAAAATTGCACCGGAAAGCAGCCCGATGCAGGATGTGGCAAAAATAGTCAAAATGTCGGTTAAGCATCCGGAAATAAATCTGTTTATGTTGTTTCCGGCATTGTTCGGGGCTTTTACCATTGTTTTGCTGTGGATTCTGCAGCCGACGATGGAGGATGCCGGTGTGGCGGTTGCTTTGTTTGGTTTTTTTGTGGGGCTTAATCAGTTTTCGCGAATTCTTTTCTCAAAGTTTGCCCATTCGGCTTATGAGCGGTTGGGAATCCGAAAAATACTCTTTTTGTCCGTGGCGGCGGTGGTCACGGCTGTTGCAGCCGTGTATGGGGCTTTGCTGGTTAAAAATATGGCTTTTGTTTATTTATGCTGTGCGGTTATTGCCGTGGTGGCGGCCATGCAGAAAATGTATGCGCTGGTTTTCAGCTCGCTGATTCATCATTGTACCGCTTCTTCTGAGCGGGGCACGGTTATTTCCGTCAGTTCAATGTATGCGACAATGATACAGGGCGGAATGCTTATGCTGATGAAACCGCTGTTGGACGGTTGGGGAATTTATTGGACAATGCTGGTTACGCTGCTGCTGTTTGCCACAATTTGGTATCCGTTGCAGAAAATTCTCAAGATTGAGGGGATTTAGTTTCAAAAGCGGCAGGTTAAGCCGCTTTTCTTTTTAGTTGATTTTTGGCTGAAAAGTGATAAGAAAAAATCATTAACCAATTATTTTTTTGAGATTATGGAAGTTATTAATGACAACAAGTGTGTGGCTCAAGGAGCTGCGGCTTGGCAGGAAAAAGAGACTCGCGAACAGGTTATGAGGGATTTGGAAAGCGTTCACGGATATGTGGATTCGTATTTCCAGATTAACGGTTATGTTTATGTCTGGGCAATTCAGGAATTGCCGCATACCCGGGCAATCGAAATTGCCGAAAGAGGAAATCATGATGAAATCATGTTTATGATTCACCAGTACGGAAAGGCAAACTGTCCGCCGGAGAAAAGAAGCTTTCTGCGGGAGATTCGCAATTGTATTTTGCCGGAGAAAGTACAGGTTATCATTGCGCAGCGAAATAATCCCGAGGAAATGAACGCTTATTGTTCTTATCAGGGATTTGACAAGTTGGCCCAGGGCGTTATTCTGGATCGCGGCGACCATAGCGAGCTTATGCGCTATATGGAGTGTCACGGTTTTGATGCCCTGCATCAGCGGCAGCTGCGTAAACGCGGCAATGCGGAAGAGATAAATCTGCATATTCGCAAGCACGGTTGGGCAGATGAACTGCTGGAAGAAATGTTTGACGGCCTTGGAAAAGGAAATCAGGAAAGTCTGCGGGAATATCATACTTATATTTCTCTGCGGGAGCTTCCGGTCAAATATCAGCATCGGATGCTGAGGGAGGTTTTGACACCGGAGTTTCAGGCTTACGTTGACAAATACGGATTGTGGAAAGATACGCATGCTGATTTGGCAGAGTATCGTCTGATGTCCGAAGTCCGCTATTATCTGGCCCGGCATCCGTATTTGGATTATGGCGGGGCTTCTGTTTTGGCCCGGAAAGGTACGCACGAGGATAAAATGTTTTATCTTGATTGTCCGTATTGCGACATAAACGGCCTTTTGTGGGCGATGTTCAAAGTACGGCCGCTGGATTATGAGGCTCTGACGTCCTGTTTCTTGAGAATATCCTGTCCTTTTGATGAAAAGAAAGAGGATATTGAGTTGATGAAAAACGGTTCCCATGAGGAAGTGATGAAAAGAATCGCGGTCGGAAAGCTTGGCAACCGGGCGCTGACGGCTTTGTTCTTCCGCAATAACCGGAAAGAGTTCGAAACTTATCTGGACAAGTGGGAAAAATAGTTTTTGTGTATTGAAGATAACGGCCCCGGAGAAATCCGGGGTTTATTTTTGTTTTCGGCTGATTTATATTATAAAGCAAAGAGGAGGAAATATGGCAGTCGGATGGACAGATGACGATGCCGTTCTGGATCAAATTCAGGATACGGTGAATGATGAAATTCATCGGGCAAGGCGAAACGTTCCGCAAGGGGAAAGCCTGCTTTATTGCGAGGAATGCGGCGAAGAAATTCCCGAGGCACGGCGTAAAGCCATGCCCGGCGTGCGTCTCTGCGTGGATTGTCAGGAAGAAGCCGACAAGCAAAATAAGGCTGTCAGCCTGTATAACCGCCGCGGCAGCAAAGACAGCCAGTTAAGGTGAATTTGAAAATAAAAAACCCGGCGGTGAGGCCGGGTTGAAAAACGGTTAATAATTTTTTTAATCCAAATCGTCCAGAATGGATTTGGTTTTGTTGGGATTGTTCTTGTACAAGAACTTGGCGAGAGAAGCCATTTCGGCTTTTGTCCTTGACCAGCGGTAATCATCCGGAGCGTCGTAGTCTTCCAGATTTTGCAGAAAAACGGCCAGTTCGAATTTGTTTCCGCAGACGGGAGCAAAACCCTGAAGCGACTCTCCGCTGGTCCAGATAACGACGTCGAACTCTCGGAAAATCGGCAGGTCGGCCAATTTGAGCTGCTGACAGCTTTTTTCCCGGTGGTCGCGAAGCTGAACGGTGAGATGATTGCCCCTGCGCATGGATACATATTGGAAACCGAATTCTTCTCCGGTGTCGGCAATCAGTTTGTTGCCTTCCATGGCGGGACCGAAACGAAAGTTTTTCAACTGAGCTTCTTCACCCCATCCGGAAAAATCGTCGATGAAAACGAATTTTCCACTCTCATTGATAAAAGCCATCAATTCTGACGGCAAAGCTAAATTTTTCATAATTTATATAAATTAATTGGTTTGTCTGAAATAAAACATATCACATTTTGCAAAAGGACGCAATAGACAAAATTGTAAAAGTTTTGTTAAAAATTATAACCTGTCATGCAGCGAGGGACTTGTTGCCGGCGGGATTTTGTGATATATTAAGGGCAGATTTTGTGACAGCGGAGAGAAAATGACAGGTCAGAGTTTACAGCTTAAATTGGAAGCCTTGGTTAACAAAGTGGCTTCGGTGCGGGTTATTGCCAATGTGGAGCTGGCGCAGGAGCAGCTTGAGGCCTTGCAGGTGCTGCGCAACCATTGTTTGAATCAGGCTTTGGATGATGCGGAAGTGCGGCGTGATCCGCGCAAACTGCGTTATAAAACGGCGCAGGAACTCAAATATTCGCTGGTGGCGATTTGTCTGGCGCAGGCTTTGACTAATCCGGCACGGCGGCAGGCAGAGAATAAAGAGTATTTTATGAATAATATTCAGGTGGCAACGGCTGACAGAGACTGGGACCGGATTGATTTCGGCATGGCCGGAGCCGATAATGTGCGAGAGGCAATTTTTCCGGAAATTATTAATGACTGGATGATTTATCGGGACAGGAACGGTATGGGTATCAAGACATTGATTGACACCAAGACCAATTTAGTCGGGTTGCCCGATTTCAGCCGGGGAGGCGATCCCGTTTATGAATTTGCCCGTTTTCATCGCAAATATACCGAAAAAGAGCATCGGCAGCAGGAGCAGAGCCGGCTGGCCGCACAGGATGCTTTCCGCAATGCGATGGTGCAGCAGGTGGCGGTGGAGATGACCAAACAGCAAATGCTGGAGGGAAGAAATCCGATGGAACTGATAGATATGCTGTTTGCGCCGAACGGAAAGTATGCTCCGAAGCAGGTTCCTTCAAATCAGATAGACCGTCAGGTGGAACGGAATATTACGCGCCTGCTGGAATACGACAATGACGGAAATTCCCGCGAGAGATAAAAAGAGCTTCCTGAAAAGGAAGCTCTTTTTATTGTTTCAGAATGAATGGTCTCTTAACAGCAATGTCCGGCAAATGATGTTAAAGTCCCGATACAAGGACAGCCTGCGGATGTAATAGAGGTCATTCTTGATGACCTGTCCGGGATTTGTGTTGCGGGGAACGTTAAGCTGTGCGAGTCCGGTTATGCCGGGCCGGACAACCAGCCGCAGAAAACCCTTGTAGTAAGAGGAAAATTCCCGATAGACTTCTGCCGGAAATGGTCTGGGGCCGACGATGCTCATATCGCCGATCAGCACGTTAAAGAACTGCGGAAATTCATCAAGATGTGTTTTGCGCAGAAATCTGCCGACCGGGGTTACTCTGCTGTCATTTTTTCGTACAGGTTCAGCTCCGGGATTTGTGTACATGGTGCGAAACTTGTAACAGTCAAACAGTTCGGCATACAGCCCTAATCTTTTTTGTGTAAAGAATATCGGGCCGGAAGACGTCAGTTTTATCAGCGGTGCCGCAATCAGGAAAATGAGCGGGAAGACAGTCAACAAGACAGCCAGTGAAACGATGATGTCAAACAGGCGTTTGCAGACAGCTCCGAATAGGGAAGCGGGAAAGTGATACCGAACTTCCTGCGGCAGCGAATAAATGTAACAATTGCGGTAATCCAGCAATTTCTGTTCGTGCTCGGCCGTCATCTCGATGAGAAGAACAGCGGCAAGGATAAATAATAACTCCATGGCTTAAAAATTATTTGAAATTTATAATAATGATCTATTAGACAAAATAGTGCCTTTTTCAGGCAAAAAAGTCAAGACGTTTTCCATAAAAAAACCACGTCTCTGCCGCATGGTTTAAAGAAGCGAAACAGTTAAATTTCAATCGGAGAGCAAAAGCGGAAGTTAGAGGCTGTAATTCTTAAAACAGGCCGGTTCTACTACCGGATAGCGTTCGAATCCGTTCAAATTGTAGTGCCACCATTCGTGCGGAATCGGTTCAAACCCGTGGCGGCACATCAGATCTTTGAGCAGGGCGCGGTTGGCCAAAGCGGCCGGAGAAGCCTGCAAATAATCGTGACGGGCTCGGATAAGATTTTCACGGAAAGGGGCTTCATTGCCCTGTTGCAAAGCCTGAAAAATTTCCGGCGTGTAGGCATCAATGGCGGTAGGGTATTCAAGATTTTTGCCGTCCAAATCGGTCAGGCAGACGTCAACCGCGGTGCCGTGGCAATGGTTGGAAAGCTGATAATTGGCTGCAAACAGGCCCGGAATGGCAACTTTTTTCAGCATAATCGTATGAGCCAGCGGCGGACGATAGGCATCGCAAATTCTCATTTTCAGCCGCATGGCTTCCAGTTCGGGTACCAGGTTCAGCAGCCGGCCGTAAAGTGCGGTACGGACGAAAGCCCGGTTGCCCAGGCCGATTTCCCGGTAGGCGGCACAGCCGGACATATTGTTCGCGCGGGCGTACATCAGGTCAATGATGAAATGCGGGTCTTTTATTTCGACCAACCCGGCGTCTTGAAGCTGTTGTTCTAGGCTTTTTGAATCCATCTTCCGTTTTCTTCCTGCTGCCAGTAATAAGTTTCCATTCCGGCAGCTTTAAATTCTTTCCACAGACCGCGGGATTGTTCAACTGCAGTTTCAAGATTACCGTCGAAAATATTGAAAATACGTTCATAAGCGCCGGCATCATCTGCGCTGACGGCGGCTCCGTCGACCAAAAAAAGGAGGGCGGCGTGGTTGGGGTTGTCGTTGTCGGAGCTTAGCCAAATCGGCTGCAGTTCGGCAAAGCCGTCTTTTTTGCTTCCGTGGGGAATGAAGGAGGTGTCGTCAAAGGTCCATAAGTGCGAGTTGATGAATTCGACGCGCATTTCGTTGCCGACTTTGATTTTGATGTTTTTTCCGGTTGAATAGGCTTTTTCCAGCAATTTGGGCAAGACCTGTTCCAGTGTTTGTTTTTGCAGGTGGTAAAAATCTACTCTAGTCATGGCTCATTAACTTTACGGCTACAAAGTGAAGGGCTTCCTGTCCCTGAATGGCCAGTAAGACCGGACGGTTGTTTTCGCGCCGGGCATCGTTGACATATTCATGAAACGCGCTTTCGCCGATGATGTTGCGTTTGTCGATTTTAACGATAATATCGCCGATTTTGATGCCTTTGCGTGATGCATCGGAATTGGGCAGAATATCAGTGACGACCACTCCCGATGTTGACGGGGCCAGTTTGTAACGTTCAGCCAGTTCGGGAGAAATTTCCTTGACGGTGAAGCCGATGATATTCAGGCTTTCGCCGTTATCCGGCGTTTCTGCGGCGTCTGAAGCTGTTTCTTTGGCTGCGGAAAGCGGCGTTTCTTCCGGCATCAGTTCTATCGGAACGGTGAGGGTTTGTTTTTGTCCGCTGCGCCATATCTCAATCGGGGCCGGTGTGCCGATTTTGGTTTCGGCAATCAGACGGGAAAGATTTTTGGTGTTGTCAATCGGCTGACGGTTGAAACTTAAGACGATGTCACCGGCCTGAAGACCTGCTTTTTGTGCCGGTCCCTGTTCGGTTACCCCGGAGACGACCACGCCCTGATTGGCGCTGATACCCAGGCTGTCGGCGATTTCCGGCGTGTTGGGCTGAATTTTAATGCCAATCCAGCCGCGTTTGACTTCGCCGTGTTCTTTCAGCTGACTGATAACCCATCCGGCCAAATTGGCGGGAATGGCAAAGCCGACGCCCTGACTTGCGCCGGTGGTCGAAAAAATGGCGCTGCTGATGCCGATGACTTCACCTTGCAGATTAAACATCGGGCCGCCGGAGTTGCCCTGGTTAATAGAAGCATCGGTTTGGATAAAACTGTCGTAGGGGCCGGATTCAATATCCCGTGATTTGGCTGAAACAATGCCGGCGGTAACACTGCTGCCGAGGCCGAAAGGATTGCCGATGGCCAAAACCCAGTCGCCGACGCGAATCTTGTCCGAATCGCCGAATTTAACCGCATTTAAGGGGCGTTTCGTTTCGATTTTAATCAGAGCCAGGTCGGTTTTGGGATCTTTGCCGATGACTCTGGCTTCGGTTTTGGTGTCGTCCGAGAGGGTGATGCTGATGCTTTCGGCTTTGTCAACCACGTGGTTGTTAGTGATGATGTAGCCGTTTCCGTCTATGATAAAACCGGAACCGAGAGATTCCGACAAGGGCGTGTTCCCTTCGCCGTTTTCCGTTTCGCTTTGACTGAAGCTGGAAATATTGACCACGCTCGGGGTCAGTTTTTCTGCCAGGTCGGCAAAGGAGGGAAACTGCGCCCCGGCTTCACCGCTGAAACCGAGGGACGCAATGAAAAAAGCAAACAGAACCGGTTTTATCCGCATCAGGCTTATTTCCTTTTCGGGGCGGAATTTCCGAAGTATTCAAAAAATTCGGAGTCCGGAGACAAGACCAAAGAAGCGCTGCCGTCAGCCAAGGCGTTTTTGTAGGCTTCCAGCGAACGGTAGAAGGCGTAAAACTGCGGGTCGAGGTTGGCTGCGTCATTCCAGATTTTAATGGCCTGTTCGTCACCCTGACCGCGGGTAATCTGCGCCTGTTTTTCAGCTTCGGCGATGATGATGGTGCGTTCTTTTTCGGCTTTGGCGCGAATCTGCTGTGCCTGCTGCTGCCCCTGAGCGCGGAATTCTTTGGCATCGCGTTCGCGTTCGGTTTTCATGCGGGCGTTAATCGCCTGCAGAACCTGAAGCGGCAAATCTGCCCGGCGGATACGCACGTCAGCGACGCTGACGCCGATTTGGGCGGCATCGCTTTTGACAGCCGAACTGATGTCGCTCATAATCTGGGTCCGTTTCTGGGAGAGCAGTTCCGGCAGAGTAATGCGGCCGAGAATTTTACGGACGGAAGAATTGACGATTTCCGCCAGTTTGCCGCGGGCCTGCTCTTCGGTGCGGACGGTCTTGTAAAAACGCAGCGGATCAACGATTTTATAGCGGGTGAAACTGTCAACGTCGAGACGTTTTTTGTCATTAAGGACGATTTCCTGTGCCGGCGGGTCAAGGTTTAACAAACGTGTGTCGTAAATGACCACGTTTTGAATAAACGGCACTTTGAATTTCAGTCCCGGTTCCTTGACCAGGCGCATCGGTTCGCCGAACTGGAGGACAATCGCCTGTTCCGGCTGGGCAACGATATAAACGGAATTGGCACCGACAAACAAAACGACAGCCAGAACCGCCAGAAGATAATATTTGTAACGATTAAACATGGGCATTCTCCTATTTCTCGGTTGCAACGGTTGACGTATTGGTGTTCAGCGGCAGCAGGGGCAGCACATTGTTGCCTTTGGCCGACTGGTCGAGAATAATCTTGTTTGATTTGTTCAGGACGTTTTCCATCGTTTCGAGATACAGGCGTTTGCTGGTAACTTCTTTGCCCTGTTTATAGGCGTTATAGACCGAGATAAAACGTTCGGCGTCACCTTTGGCTTTGTTAACCACGGCTTCTTTGTAGGCCTGAGCGTTTTGCAGGCGCTGGGAGGCTTCGCCGCGAGCCTTGGGCAGAATTTCGTTGCGATAGGCTTCGGCCTCGTTTTTGAAACGTTCCATATCCGCTTTGGCGCGCTGAACTTCGTTGAAGGCATCGACAACCTGTTTGGGCGGATCGGCCTTTTGCAGTTTGACACGGACGATTTCTATGCCGGAGCCGAATTCGTCAAGCACTTTCTGCAGTTCGGCCTTGGTTTCGTCTTCAACTTTGCCGCGGTCGCCGGTGATAATCGGCTGCATTTCAGACTGTCCGACAATTTCGCGCAGAACCGACTGGGCGGCGACCTGAACGGTGATGTCCGGGCTGCGCATGTTGAAGAGGTAGTCTTTGGCATTTTTGATGCGCCAGACAACAGTCAGGTTAATGTCAACGATGTTTTCGTCGCCGGTCAGCATGTGGCTTTCGGTGAAAGAGTTGCTGCCGCTGCTGTAAGCGGCTTCGCCGATGGTGATGCTTCTTTCCTGAGTGATGCTGACTTTTTCGACGCTTTCAATCGGGTAGGGCAGATGGTAGTGCAGGCCGGCATCGGTCGTGTAGGCATAAGCGCCGAAACGCAGAACGACGCCCTGTTCGCTGGGCTGAATTTGATAAAAGCCTGAAAGCAGCCAAATAACCAGCAGCGCAAGAAGCGCCCAGCGGATTTTGAAATCAAATCCGTCGTCTTTTTTTATGCGCTCCAGCACGCTGAAATCGACGACTTTAGGACTGTTTAAGGTTTCTTCATTGTCGCCCCAGGGGTTTGCATTGTCATTGTTTCCCCATGGTCCTTGATTTTTTGCCATATTTTGCACCTCTGTCTATTTTATTAATTGCTTTGTTCTCATATATAATATAAATATCAGCTAAAAACAATTGATGATAAAACTATCAACAGGCAGAGGAGCGCATTATGGAAAGTGAAATCAGCCGGATTGCCGGCGAATATTTCAATGCCGCAGATATTGAAAGCGTTAAAGTCAATGATAAACGGATTATCGTAACTTTACGGAACGGCAATGAAAATTCCGATAAAGACGAGGCGCTGAAACAGCGATTGTCAGCGTTGGCCGGGGAGCGCAGAATTTCGGTGATTCATACCGGTGAAAAGGCAGCCCCGTCGCTGAAACCTGAGGAAGAAAAATGGCTGGTTCCGGGCGTGAAGAAGATTATTGCCGTGGCTTCGGGAAAAGGCGGGGTCGGTAAATCGACAACTTCGGTCAATCTGGCTTTGGCTTTAGCCCAAACCGGACTTAAAACGGCTTTGTTTGATGCCGATATTTACGGGCCGTCGGTTCCGACGATGCTGGGATATGAGGGGGTGGCACCGGTGTCTTATGACGGCAAAACTTTTGAACCGTTTCAATATCTGGGCATTAAGTCGATGTCCATCGGTACGCTGATTGATAAGGATGTTCCGTTGATTTGGCGCGGGGCCAAAGCCTGCGGGGCCATTCAGCAGCTTTTGACCGAGGTTAACTGGGGCGGAACGGATGTGCTGGTTATCGATATGCCGCCGGGAACCGGAGATATTCAGATTACGTTGTCGCAGAAACTGGATTTTGCCGGTGCGGTTATTGTTTCTACCCCGCAGGATATTGCGCTGATTGATGCGGTAAAAGGCGTTAATATGTTCAAAAAAGTTAATGTGCCGATTTTGGGCATTGTGGAAAATATGAGCTATTATATTTGCGAGCATTGCGGTGCCCGGGCGGATATTTTCGGCCATGAGGGTGCCCGTAAGACGGCAGAGAAACTGGGAGAGACTTTTTTGGGCGAAATTCCGCTGCATATTGCCATCCGCGAAAACTCGGATGCGGGAACACCGGTGGTTTACTCCATGCCGGGCAGTGCTTATGCCAATGCTTATTTGGCTGTTGCCCGTCAGATTAAAGAAAAACTCGGCTTTTGATTTTGTCGGAGTATGAAAAAACAGCCTCGGTTACCGAGGCTGTTTTTTTTAGTTTCCGGCAAAGGGAACAAAATATAATTGTACGTTGTCTGCGTCAATATTAATGCTGTCGCCGGATGCGACCATCAGAAAGAAAGTAGTTCCCTGTTTTTGAAGTCCGGTAATGGAACCAATTTTTGTACCGTTAACGGTGACGAATGCACCATATTTATTAATGTCAAAAAATTTGCCAAAGATAAATCCGCTTGATGAGGGATAAAAGCTTCCTTTGCTGACAGTTCTTTTTTTTGACCAATTGGGTTTAAATTGTTTGATGACATCTGCTTTTTTAGTGCAGTTAAAATAGGATGTGTTAAAGGGGCACTTCATCGGGGTATTGACACAGTCTGAAGTTGAGCCGGTATAAGTATATCCGAGGCTTGAGCACGATGGCTGAACGGCACATTGGGCTTTGGCATAGAGGGGAGCGAGAGAGGCCCAAAGAGCGGCGGCAAAAAAGATGATAGGTTTCATAGATATTCTCCATAATAACGGTTAGATAACAAAATCAGAGTTTGATCCAGCATTTCATCCAGGCGCAGTCTGAAATATTGATATAGCCGGATTTACAAACCCAGCTCCGGCATTTTGAGGCACAGTCATCATAATGCTCGGAGCAATAGCTGTTTTGCGGCAGCGCAACGTCTTCTCTCTTGTGGCAGTTGTCGGGATAGGGTGTTTTGCAGACGGAAGCGCAGGGAGCCGGATAATATTCTTTGCATCCCCATGGGCCGTTGTTGTCCTCGGGGCAGACGCAAGCAGCATATCTGGTGCCGTTGTCGTCGGAGCAGGCCTCACCTTTAATCCTGGGTGCGTCACAGGAGGCGAAAGGATACTGTGCGGTGTCACAGTAACAGCGATGTTTGCCGCCGCAGACGTCGGCACTGAGGGTACGCGGTGAAGAACAGCTTGCCGGAGTGTAAATGTAAGCGGCATCGCAGCATTTATCATAAATCTTGTCGTTATAAGGACAGGCGCGGTTAAACAGGCCGGAAGCACAGGATGAGACGGCAAACCCCAGCCGTTGGCAATAATCGTAGGAAGGGTCGTCAAAATTCTGTTTTCCGAAATCGTTGAAAGTAAGGCCTTGGTCTCCGACGATAAAATGAACGGCAGCGAGTTTGTAGGATGGCAGACGGAGATTTCCGTCTGCCGTTGATACGGCTTCAAGACTTT
>ERZ832522.2016-NODE-2016-length-25751-cov-8.959760_pt1 | contig 25751 bp, 15 predicted proteins | sample MGYA00519951_ERZ832522 | MGnify/ENA primary metagenome ERZ832522 (study PRJEB31850, sample SAMEA3708728) | human gut metagenome | biome: human gut; feature: human-associated habitat; material: faeces | place: China | collected 2014 ... | reverse complement strand
CCGGAGAGCGAAGCGACCGGCCTTTGCCGGATCAAGAGCGCCCTGAGGGGGTCCGGGGGGAATCATTCCCCCCGGGCGGGTCAAGGGCGGCAGCCCTTGCCGCCGGAGGCATCTACCCGCGCAACGCGGCAGCGTCCCAAACAACGGCGATGATGGTCCCCCTGCCAAGCTCCGATCCGATGGTTAAGACACCGGAACTGAGCTGTGCACGCTCGCGGAGGCTCTTGAGGCCAAGGCCGGACTTCACGCTCACGTCGGCGAGCTTTTCCGCGACCGAAAAGCCCTTTCCGTCATCACTGATGACGAGCCGGAGGGCGTCGCCGTCCATGCCGAGGGAAACGGAGGCGCGGGTCGCCCCGCTGTGCTTGACGATGTTGCTGAGGGCTTCCTGAATGATGCGGAAGATCACGATGGGCAGATTCGGCGGCAGTTTCTCCTCGTCGAGCGCAATGGAAAGCTCAATCGGCATATGCGCGAAAACGCGCTCATACTCTTCGCAGAAATCCGCGATGGTGGCCTCAAGCCCAAGCTCAAGCTGAGGCGGACGAAGCTCGTTCTGGATGCGGCGGAGATGGGTCGCCAGTTTCTTGACCAATGAAACCGAGGTCGAAAGCGTGTCGCAGATGTCCGGCTGGAGTTCGTGCTCGAGCAGGGAACGGATGGAGCGAAGGGAACGCTCCATGCCGAACTTGATCGCGCCGAGCGTGGCCCCGATGTTGTCGTGCAGCTCGGAGGCGAGCTTGAACCGTTCGCTCTCCTGCGCCATGAGCAACTTTTCGGAAAGCGCCTTGAGTTCGCACGTGCGTTCGGCAACCTGTTTTTCCAGATTTTCGTGGGAGTGGAGCAGTTCCTGTTCGTGCTTCTCGATCTCCGATGTGAAGTACCGTACCGATGAGGTCATTTCCGCCAGCTCGTAGCGCACGGATTCGGGGAATGGCGTCGGGATACGGTTCACCCGGTCAAGCATGCAATTGTTCAGCCGCTTGATGGGGTCCACCACGTTGCGGACGATGGAGCGGTAGATAAACAGCGCGAGGAACACGGCAAGGAAGAAGGTCACCCCCACAGTGGCCACGATGATAGCGTAGCGCTCCGCGAGCGTCTTTTTGGATGCCTGAATGCTCGTCCATGACTGCTGGGAAACGGCGTTGGCCGACTCGATGAGGCTGTTTGAGGTATATTGATGGGTGATCTTGAGGGCATCCAGTGTGCTTTCCAGCGCCGTGTATTCCTCATACAGAGCAAGAAGGCCGTCTTCCGCGAGGGCCATTGTGGCCGCATCGCTGGAGAGTTTTTTCAGGCGCCCGGAAAAGGGGCTGGCCTCCGCCGAGCGCAGCAGCCGTTTGACGTCGGTGCGGATTTCGCTTTTGAGGCGCAGGGAATAGGGCCGGTCATGGTGCATGGACAGCAGGAGCATGGCGGTGAGCACGTCGGAATAGGCGGTCTTCCAGACGTTGAAGCCCGGATCGCCCGAGGCGTATAGCTCCCGCTCAAGCTGCGGCAAGTCCGCGTTGAGGGTGCGGATACGCTTTACGAGCCGTTCCGTGTTGCGCAGGTTGTCGATGCGTTGGGCGACGGCCTGGTTCGTGCCCGCAAGGATTCCGTTCAATTCATGCAAGTTGTTCTTTATCTTTTCCTTGACCCCAGGATCGACGGCAAGCGCTTCGAGGCTTTCCAGCACGTTTTCGGGAAAACGCCGGGCCTCGATTTCCTGCACGACTCCGAGGTGGACGAAACGGTCGCGGCACAAGATGCTGTCGTGGAGGATGCCCTTCGCCCACTCGCTCTCCTTGCTGATGTAGGAAGCGATGGCCATGTTGGGCAAAGCGACGTTGACGGTTTCGTCCGCCTCTTCGGACAGCATCTTGAGGAGCTGGAGCAGCGAAATGAGGAACGCGCACAGCACGAGGCAGAACAGCCCGAGCAGCAGGGCGATGCGGGAGGCGATGCTCTTGTCCATGATGCTCATGGGCGTTTCCAACAGGCTTCGTCCAGCGGTGAAAGGACGCCGAAAGGCTGATCCGCGACGTGCAGGACGTTGCGGTTGCGGATCGTGGCGTAGGGGATGGTGCAGAGCCAGAGGGCGACGTGCTCGCGGGAAAGGCGCTCCTGAAGCGCGGCGTACAGCGCCTTGCGCCCTTCCGGGTCCTTTTCGGCTGAGGCGGAGCGGAAGAGGGCATCCACTTCGGGGTTGCTGTAATGGCTCATGTTGGACCACAGGATCGCCGCCGTGTTGGTCGCGTAGATGCGCTCAATGCCGATGGCGGGGTCGTGCCAGCCGTACAGCTCGTCCATCGTCACGTCGAACGCGCCGCTTGTGACGCGGTCCGCCCATGAACCCGGGTCTTCCGCCGTGCGTATCCGGAAATAGACGCCGATGGTCCGGATGAACTGGCTTTGCAAGTATTTGAGGATGGACAGCGAAAACTGGGCGGAAGGCTCATAATCGATTTCCACGGTAAAGCGGATGCCGTTTTCGTTACGCGGATACCCCGCGCGGTCGAGGATACGGTTGGCCTCATCGGGATCGTAGGGCGTGGATACGGGCGAATGCCACTCCGAGCCGGGCGGGATGGGGCCGTACATGGGCCGGACCCCGCCGGGCACGGCTTGAGCCAGCGCCTTATTGTCGATGCTCATGGCGAGGGCCTTGCGGACTTCGGGCGAGCGGAAAATCGGGTTGCGCACGTTGAAGGTCAGCAGGGCGAAGGGATGGAGGAGGGAGAACTCGTCCCGGGTGACTTCAATGGCCGGATTGGAGCGGAAGATGCGCTCTTCATCCGACAGGGAAGAGAAGGCGTAGAGATCGGCCTCGCCCTGCATGATCGCAAGCGGGATTTCGTTTTGGTCCCAATAGACGCGGAAGGTGATCCGGTCGAGGCGCGGCTTGCCGGGGAGGAAAAAGCCTTTGTAACGTTCGAGGACGATGTTTTTCCCTTTTTCCAGCGAGGCAAGGCGGAACGGGCCGGAGCCTACGGCCCGCAGGTTGGCGGGGTGGGTGTCGATGGGCGTGCCGTCCCCATAGATGTGGGCGGGCAGGACAGGGACCAGTGCGGGGATGAAGCACTTGAGCAGGGCGGGCTGCGGGATGGACGTCTCCAGATCGAGCGTCAGGTCGTCTACCGGGACGACCTTGTCCACGGCTTCGAGCATGGAGCGGAAAGGATGGTGCCGTTGCGCCGCCCGGATGGAAAAGGCCACGTCATTGGCCGTGATCGGGGTGCCGTCATGAAAGGTCGCGCCTTTGCGGAGATGAAACCGGAACCGTTTGGCTTGGGAATCGATTTCCCATGACTCCGCGAGATAGGGTATGGGGCCGTCCTTTCCGGTACGGACCAGCCCGGCGAACAGCTGCGCCCCGATTTGGCTGGTCAGGCTGCCGCTGGCTACGGCGGGGTTGAAACCGGGCGGAAAACGTTCCAGCGCCACAATGAGGCTGTTGTCTTCCGGAGAGGCGGAGGCCGGAGCCGCGTACAGGGCGAGAAGCAGCAGGGCCGCGGACAAGAAGGCCGCCAGGTATGCATGGCCCGTGCGGACGGGGCGTCCCGTTCCGGGCGGGAACGGAGAGGCCGCCGAAAGGCGCGGGGCGGCGCGGCGGAGTCGCTTAGTCAATGCCGTCCCCTACAAGCCCGTTCTGCATGGCGAAGCGCGTAACTTCGCGGACATTATGCAGATCAAGCTTTTTCATAAAGCTGGTGCGGTGGGTGTCGATGGTCTTGACCGACAGGTTCAGCTTGGCGGCGATGTCTTTGTTGCTGTTGCCCTCGGCAATGAGTTTCAGCACCATTTTTTCCTTTGGCGTCAGGGAGTCGGCTTTCGAGGCGGCTTCGGCGTTGCCGTCCACGTATGAAATAATCATGGACCCGGTGAGCTCAGTGCTGATGTACTTCCTTCCCTTGAGCAGGGCCCGGATGGCGACGAGGAACTCGTCCTCGTCCGCCGTTTTGAGCAGGTAGCCGTCGGCTCCGGCTTTCAGGGCCGCGCGTACATGCCCGGCTGTGGCGTGCATGGAAACGATAAGGATGCGCGCTCCCGGCGCAACCTCCCTGATACGGGGTATGGCCTCCACGCCGCTGAGTTCGGGCATGGAAATATCCAGCAGGATGAGATCGGGCCGGAGCGACTGCGCGAGCCGGATGCCTGCGAGCCCGTCCCCCGCCTCGCCCGCGACCGTCAGGCCGGGCTCGATGCCGATGAGCTGTTTCAGGCCGCTGCGGAACAGGGCGTGATCTTCGACTATCAATACAGATGGCACGTCGTTTCTCCGTGTGCGGACGCTTTGCGTCCGGGATGCGCCGGTGCCGAAATGCCACGGCTTTTTTGAGTATAATGCAGTGCCGCAAAAAGGAAAAGGAGGCGCAACCTCTATAGGCTGAGGGATACGGGCATTCCTGCGGCAGGCTTCCCTCCGCGTGGTATCGGCAAGGCCGCCCCCATTTTTTTCGCTGATCATGATGAAGTTTATCCGGTGGACAGATCTGGCGATCCGTTGTCCAGGGAGACGGCCGCCCCGCGCCTTTCGCCTCGGGACCGGTATATCCGAGCGGCTCTCGCTTGCCGGGAGGGGGGCATTGTGACATCCTAATACTCATGAAGATGAGGAAGCATACCGCCTGGTTCCCTTTCTTTTCCGGCAACGAACCGAATCCGTACGCATCCCTCTGCCATCTTCGATCCCGCTCCGGCTGAGGAGCGCGTACGGGAGGAAGCATGACATCTCAGTTACGAAAAATAAACAACGTCATTGAACAATTTTTGCTGCCGTTGGCGGAAGCCGTTTCCGGCTGGTCCACGCTGGCGGCGATCCGATCCGCGCTCATCGTCACCCTGCCGCTCATGTTCCTCGGCTCTCTTGCCGAGCTGCTGATCAGTTTCCCGTTGGATGCCTACAAGGAATTCATGTTCCGGCAGTTCGGCCCCGAGTGGCGGATGTTTGGGCAAATCCTGAAAGACGCCACCTTTTCCGTGATGTCCCTCATCATGGTTTTCTCCATCGGCCACCATCTGGCGGACCAGTTCAACCATGACAATCCGGTCCTGCGTGCCAATCCGGTCATCGCGGGTCTTGTGGCCTTTACGGCGTTCTTCTGCCTGCTCCAGCAGGACGGGGACGCGCTCAACCGGCGTTGGCTCGGCGTCGCCGGGCTGTTTGTGGCGATCCTCGTCGGCGTGTTCGCCACCCGGCTGTTCCTGTATTTCTTTTCCATCAAACGGCTGCACCTGCATTTGCCGGGGGGGACTCCCGATATCGCCATCCCGCAGGCCTTCAACGCCTTCATCCCCGGCATGTTGACCGTGCTCGTGTTCGCGGCCCTTGGCGCGGCCATGCAGACATTTGTGGGCATGTCTCTGCATGAGGCGCTGTATCAGATCATCCGGATGCCTTTTGACGCCATCGGGGAAGGGCTCGGGCGGGGCATGTTGTATATCCTTTCGCTCCATGTCCTTTGGTTCGCGGGCATCCACGGGGCCAACGTCCTTGATCCGATCACCCACGACATCTACGGCGCGGCGATGCTCTCCAACGAAGTGGCGGCGGCGGCCGGGGAGCCCCTGCCGCACATTATGACCAAGACGTTCATGGACACCTTCGTATTCATGGGCGGGGCCGGGACAGGCATCAGCCTTGCCGGAGCGCTGATCCTGTTCGGCAAGACGCAGGCCAGCCGTAAAATCGGGATTTTTTCGCTTGTGCCGGGCCTGTTCAATATCAACGAAGTACTGCTGTTCGGCCTGCCTATCGTGCTCAATCCGCTTATGCTGATCCCTTTTCTGCTCACGCCGGTCCTGCTGGCGGCGATCAGCTACGTCGCGGTCGCTACGGGGCTGGTCCCGGGGACCAACGTGGCGACGGAGTGGACCACCCCCATCCTGCTCAACGGCTACCTGTCCACGGGCTCTCTGAGCGGTTCGGCGTTGCAGCTGGCGAATCTCGTGGTGGGCGTGCTCATCTATGCGCCGTTTGTCCTTATAGCCAATAAAATCAAGGTAAAACAAATCAACGATGCCTTTAGGAGCCTGCTCCGCCGCTCCTGCGCCACAGCGGACTCTTCCCGGCGCTGCCTTGACCACAACGACGATGCGGGGTCCCTTGCCCGGAGCTTGATTACGGATCTTGAGTACGACTACCGGCATGGCGAAGGGCTGTTCCTCGAATTTCAGCCGCAGATCTGTTCCCGAATCGGCAGGGTTGTGGGCGTGGAATCGCTTATCCGCTGGAAGCACCCGTCCTATGGGCTGATCCCGGCTCCCATTACCGTGGCGCTGTCCGAGGATTCCGGGCTCATCCGGCCCATCGGGCTGTGGGTCTTCGAGACGGCCTGTCAGGTGCGCAAGAGCTGGCTCGACGCAGGAATCACGGATCTCACGATGGCGGTCAACGTTTCGGCCCTCCAGCTGGAGCGTTCCTTCCCGAAGCAGCTTCTTGACATCGCGGCCCGTTACGATTTGCCGCCCTCTTTGATGGAAGTGGAAGTTACGGAGTCGAGCGCGCTGGATTCCGATAAGCCGGAAAGCCATATCCTCTCCCGTGTCTACGACGCGGGGTTCCCCGTGGCCATCGACGATTTCGGCATGGGGCACAGTTCCCTCAAGTATTTGAAGCAATTCCCCGTCAGCGTGGTCAAGATCGACGGCGCGATCAGCCGGGAAGTGGTCACGAACTCGATCTGTTCGGATATCGTGGCTTCGATCACCCGCCTCTGCCGGGCGCGGAACATGCTCAGTGTGGCGGAGTTCGTCGAGAATGAGGAACAGGCCGCACTCCTCCGCGAACTCGGCTGCGACGTGTTCCAAGGTTACCTGTACAGCAAGTCGCTCCTGCCTTCCGATTGCCTCCAGTTCATCCAAAAGAGGAACGGCGGCAACGGTGCGTAAGGTCGGCCTGAAGCAACGTGTTTCTCGAGGGGACATCCTGCGGGCGGACCCAACGTGGGGAGGGCAATCCGGCTCTCCCCTCGCAAACCCCTTTGGGCGGGGGGCGCAATCTCTCAAGTTTTTCTTGAAGTTTTTGTTTCGGCTGACCGGGCGCGCCCCATCATGCCTTTCCGTCCGGGTGCCCCGTCTGCCTGCTTTTTCGGCTGGCCGGGAAATCGGAACGCTTGTTGCCGGAGTCATGACGCGTCTGCGCCTCTTCTTTGTAGCGGTTGCGTACACACTGCTGGCTGTCCTGACCGCTGTTCCCGCTGCGGCGAACGAAGATCTCGCGCCTGAAACGCAAGGGCTGGACTCGCGGGAAGCCTTCCGCACCGGGACGCGCTTTTTCGATGAAGCGGAGGTTTCGGGCGGCCTGTATTTCTTCCGGCGCGACCGCAGGCGTTACGACGTAGACAAAGGCCGGTACGGGACGAACCTCAATCACGCCTCGGTGCAAGCGAACGCGGATTTTGTCTCCGGATTCGCGGGCGGCTGGCTCGGATTCGATTTCGGCGTGTTCGGCTCGCACGATCTCATGAACAAGGGAGCGGTGGATCACGAAATGGGCTTCGAGCCGTGGGGCGATCCGTGGCACCCCGACTGGAGCAAGCGCCGCACCGACGACGGCGTATCCGTGTACAAGGCCGCGCTCAAGGCCAAGGCCGGTCCCGCATGGGCCAAGGCGGGATGGTTCCAGCCCACGGGGCCGGGCGTGCTTGGGGTCAACTGGTCCATCATGCCGGGCACCTACAGGGGCGTGAACGCCGGGGCCGACTTTGGGCGGCTGTCGCTGGCGGCGGCGTGGGCCGACGAATACAAATCCCCGTGGTTCGTCAACATGAACCGTTTCCGCAAGAACGACGGCGAAACGTCCGTACCGTGGCTGTGGAGCGCCGGGGTACGGTACGCCTTCGAAAGCGGACTGACGCTTGAACTTGGATACGGCGCATCCAAAGATCACCTGCAAAACGCGCATTTCAAAAGCAGCTATCGAACGGGAGGCGGCGCGGGCCCCCTCACCGTGGGTTACCATGCCTATTTCATGAACGACAGCGACGATTCAGGAAAAAGCGAGAACGACAATTTCGACGGCCTCGCCTCGCTGCATTATCTGTTCGGAAAATACGAGGTTCCGCCGTGGACTTTCCGGCTGGAGGGCACCTACGTCCGCGCTCCCATGTCCGGGCCTCAGAGCCAGGGGCAATTCGCGTACCGCCTGACCGACCGCAGCGGAAGCTCCAGCGGCGCGTTCGACGTGTGGTGGGATGCCCGTTCCGACTGGAATGCCGACAACGAAAAGGCCGCCTATTGCGGCGTAATGCGAACCCTCGACGATCTGCTTCCCATAGCCGGCTTTTCGGCGGGCGCGGGCGCGGCTTTCGGTTTCGACGGCAGAGGCTACGGTACGGCGGAGCACCTCAAGGAATGGGCTTTCACCTTCGATCTCAATTATGTGAAACCCGACGGCCCGCTTGAAGGGGCTTTCGTCAAGCTGCATTACACCGAATACCGCAACGGTACGGCCCAGCCGAGCTGGGGCACATACCGGAACGCCTTCCAGTCCGAACGCGATCTCAAGCTGCTTATAGGGATCCCTTTTTCGCTGTGAGCCTTGCAATCCCGAAAAAAGCAGCGGCTCTGCCGGAACCGCCCGCTTCCGGGAACGCGGCGAACAGGGATTCGATAAAAGTGAAAGCCGTTGAAGGGGGAGAGGGGAAACGTTTTTGAGCGTTTCCCCTCTCCCCCTTCCCAAATGTTTTCTCAGCTCAGTCCGTGCGTCTGTTGAGCGAGACAAGCAGGAAGGCGGCCACTGTGCCGATGACGGCTACAATGGTCATGCTTTGAATGGCGCGGGGCAGGCCGTAGCCGTCGGCGATCCAGCCGAGGAGCGGGGCGACGATGCCGCCCATGCTGGTGGCGAGCCCGAGGGTGACGCCGGAAGCGAAACCAATGTTCTTCGCCAGATATTTCTGCCCGAGCACGACCATTGAGCTGAAGGGCGCGTACAAGGAAAAGCCGAGGGGCAGCAGGAGCGCGAAAGCGGCATAGAGATTGTCCACCAGGCCGAAGAGGACGATGGAGGGGATCAGGACCACGTAGGAGAGCCGGATGATCCGCAGGTAGCCGAAACGGTCCGAGAGCATCCCGCCGATGAAGTTGCTGATGACGCCGAACGTGCAGAAGCAGGTCAGAGCCGCGGCCCCGGCAGCTTTGGACTGGCCGAAGTTATGGATCCAGTAGAGCGGGATGAAGGTGTTACAGCCCACAAACAGGACGGACCGGGAAATGATCGCCAGCGTCAGCTTGGAGAATTCCTTCCAATTGTTTTTCACCTCTTCGGTTTCCCCGGCAGCTTTCGCGCTTTCGGTTTCGGTCTTCTTCATGCCCGAGAGGTGCGAGATCTGGTAGAGCAGGATGACCGACATGACGAGGGCTATGAGGCCGAAAACAGACGTGCCGGGCATACCGAACGCGCCGATGGCCGCTACTGCGAGCATTGGGCCGAATACGAAACCGCTGTTGCCGCCTATGGAAAAGAGGCTCAAGCCTGTGCCCTTGGAAGCGCCGGAAACCTTATTGGCGAAACGCGCGCCCTCGGGATGGAACAGGGCCGCGCCCACGCCGCTGAGGGCAATGGCCGCGAAGATGGCCCAGTAGCTGTGCAGGAAGCCGATGGAAGCCAGCCCGCCCCCGGCCAGCAGGACGCCCACGGGAATGAACCACGGCTTGGAAAGCTTGTCGGACAGATAGCCGAAAGCCGGTTGAATAATCGAGGAGAGGCAGGAGAAGGCGAACATCAACCCGGCGGCGGCCTGATAGTCGAAACCGTACGCGGTGATCAAAAAGGGCAGGATGGCGGGCAACGCGCCGCCGTTTATGTCGCACGACAGATGCCCGAGCGACACAAGGAAAATTTTCTTTTTGTCCATGACGATGACCTTTGTCCGCAGGCGGGGACGGATGAGGGGAAGCGGGCGTTCCCGGCGGCGCGAAGGGCCGACGCGGCAGCCACGGCACAGTGGATAGTGGGAAATCTCAGACGAAAAAGCAAGGCTCTTTCTGGTAAAAAACAAAGGTGCGCCGGGGGATTATGGAAGGGCGAAAGGGGTGATAGCGTCTATTGTGCCGGGGTGACGCCTTGTTGCGTGTTCTTCTGGACGTTCTGGCCCCACGAAAAGAGTAGGGGATAGGGAAGGCGCGGGGGCGTGAGAAGGCTAGTCAGGGTGCGAAGCTCACCGCTCCCGCGCGTTGTGGGGCGGCTATGGAGGGGGCGTCCTTTCCCTCTTCATCAGTGAAAACCGCCTCCCGGATAAATCCTGGAGGCGGTTTTCGTGCCGGGCCGCGTGGAGGCCCGTTTATGGAAGGAAGATTACGGCCTGCTCATGTCGAGCCGTTCAAAGGTATGGGAACCATCCGTACCAACGCGGATCTGCATGTCGAGGATGAGCGGCAACGCCGGATCGGACGTGATGTCCACAAGGACGGAGCCGTCCTGCTGTTCCTTGGCGGAAACGGAGAAATTGCCGTGCTCGCTGAACTCCACGCCGGGGAAACATGTACTGAGGACACGGGGCATGATCAGCGGCGCTTGCGAGAAACACTGCATGACCCGGGCAAGCTGCCCTTCGGAGTGGGTCATGCCGCGCACCCGGCCGATGATCTCCGTGAAATGCGGGTTTTCCGATGTATTTTCCTCATCGGAGATGCTGAACGGGCTGGTGGCGAAGTCGTTCCCGTTGCGATCCTCGAATTGCATGACTGTATTCTTGCCCCGGCGACGGAAGTCCGTCACGAGGCCATACGCCGTTTCCTCATCAATGCCGCTCAGGGATCCCATACCCGTAGCCACGGAGATGTCTTTCAGAGAGATATGCGCATGGGGGCGGGTCAAGGCGATGAGCTTTTTGGGGCTCAGGCCGAAACTGCTGCTGTTCATAAGTGCGGCGTCCATTACCGGCTGAGGCATATCCGGTGCCGCGGCCTGGAGCAGGCCCACATACATTTGGGAAACGGACTTGATGAGATCCGCGCCGAAGTGTTCGGCACTGATGCCCCTGGGCATGGGGCCGCCGACCATGGCATCCCAGATCTGCCGGTTGGAAAGCGGCTTGCCGCGGTTGGCCTCCAGAGCGGCGAGCAGGTCGGAAACCGAGGATTCCACCCAGTACGGAAGCAGGAAATCCTGCGCGCCCTGAGCTGTCTGGGCAAGCTGCGTATGGATGCCGCGAAGCTGTTCCCACTGCTGCGGCGTGAGCCGTTCGGCATGGCGATTCATCTGGACGTCGAAATCGGTGATGACGCCGGGGGCAAACCGGCCGAGACGGCTGAGAGGGGATTCCGCGTCGCCGGGCATCTCGCACAGATGATTGATTTCGTCGTTAAAATACATGGGATCGACCTGCGGATTGTGCCCGAGCCGGTATTCGGCGTTCTGGCGCAGGTTGTTCATGATCTGCGTCGCGCCCATCAGCGGGGCGGTATCACGCGGGGCTCTCGGGTGCCCCACAATATGGAGGCAGGCCCCGGCGAGCTTGTGCGCCATGTCGGACTGCATGTTGGCGGAGACATTGGCGAGTTCGTCCGGCGTCATGCCTTCGAGGATGAAGTCGCACATCATGGGGAGCAGATCTTCGGATCCGGGCAGTTGCGCATAGCGCTCATGAAACGCGCAGAACCGTTCGGATACGTCCATGACGGCCTGCGTGAAGCGCCCCGGAGTTTGATCGAGCCGCGCCAGATTGACGAGCCCGGTCGGCACGGGCAGTTCCTTCGCCGCCGTGAAGGCCTCGGCTATGGCTCCGGCATCGCGCACGCCGTAGCGCTGGGCGATCTCCTTCATGACATCCTTGTCCGCATCGCTGAACCGTTCGGCGGGCAGCGCGCCGATGTCGTCCAACGTGTCCTTGAGGCCCAAGAGTTCGGCTCCGATGACGTCTCCGGCGAGCTGGCGCAGTTGTGCCGCGTCGACGGCGTTCCCTTCCTCATTGGCCGCGTTGAGCAGGGGTGTAAGGGCCTGGCTGACGCCCTGATAGAACGGCCTCGGATTGATGGCGTCGGGCCTCAAGCCCGCGAGCGCGCCATCTTCGTTGATCGAATCGAAAACGGCCCGGAAGGCGTCCGTGTTGGCCTCGACGACGTGTCCCTGCTCGGGGATGAGCTCGTCCAGGACGGCGTTGAAGGTTTCCCGGTTGGCGCCGGACAGGGCGCTGTGCTGCGTAGTGCTGAGCCGGGGGATGTCAAGGCCGTGCGCGCGGGCGAACTCCCGCAGCATAACGGGGATTTGTTCCGTATCTCCAAATACCTCGAACTTTGATTCGAGGAATTCGCTCAAGAGCTCCCCATCCTGCCGCTGGATTTCTTCGGACTGCGGATCGACGTCACCGGGCGTTGCGATCCCCATGTCGACTTTCTGTTCGCGGGACATGAGGCTGATGAGCGCTCTGGCGTGTCCTTCGAGGCTGCGGAACTGGGTCATGCCTTCCTTGAGGAATTCCAAGCCCCGCATCCCGCCGAGGCCGCGTTGGATGGCCCCGTTGAGCGTGGCGAACTGGTTGGCGAGAGGTCCGAACTTGTCCACCGCGTTTTTCATGAGATCGGGGAGCATGTCCTGTGTGACCCCGCGCCGGGCCAACAGCATGGAGACGGAGTTGCGGAGCACGGCGGCGATGTCGTCCGCGCCGTAATCGCCCTTGAAGCTGTGAGCCGCCGAGTTAAGCGCGTCGGCATGGTCGGCGATGCGTTCGAGGAAGGCGGCATCCATAGGCACGCTGTCGTTGAGGAGCTGCTCCACCATCACGTCGCCCGCGAGCATGGCGTTGATGTAACGGGGCATGGTTTCCGCAGTGACCGGCGGATTCAGGTCGCCCGGCGGGTCCTGCGCCATGAGCGCGAACTCGCGGAGCAGGGGCAGGTTGTCTTCCACGAAGACTTGTACGGCGATGTCCATCGCCTCGGCCACACGCTCTTGAGACGGATAGACGCCGGGTCCGGGATTGTCGTTGAGCAGCGCCGTGCAATGTTTGATCACGGCAGGGTTGTTGGCGAGGGCGGAGCTGAAGTTCTGGGGCAATCCGGCGAGGGTCATGGCTTGGCGTATGCCCTCCGCCTTCCCGGCTGTCCGCATCATGAAGCCGCGCACGGCATCCTGCCGTTCGGCGGGCGTCGCAAGCGTGGGCATGTTTGTGGCGAAGCTCATGGCCAGCCCCTGCATGTTGTCCCGCCCGAGCGTGGGAAGAGCCTCTTTGAGCGTGGCGATCATGTCCTTGCCGTTGGGAAGCTGCGGCAACAAGCCGAGCATATCGTCTTTCAGCGATGACAGGATATCGATGTCCGCCGCATTGGCGTCGCGGAAGGCCGTCTGGAGCCGGGTAAAGGCGCCTTCGGTCCCGTGGGCTTCCATATCGGCCCGCAACTGGTGGGCAAAGAAGCCGTTGGCGCCCGCGAGGGGCTGGTTGAGGCGAGTGAGGGCCGTGGTCATGGCCGCGCCGCGCGTTCCAAGGCCGGGAAGCTGCGTGAGGACACCGACATTTTGTGGGATGACCTTCTCGCAAAGATACGTCCGTACGGCGTCACGTTGGCCCTGCGGACTGCCGAGATCCAGATTGCGGACCAGCGCGAACTGGGCGAAGGAGGTGGCGTGCCCGGCAGGAAGCGCGTTGCCGTCGGCGAGCTGGCGGCCTGCGGCAAGAGCTTCGTCATACAGGACTGAATCGCGCACGAGTTTGACGTCTTCCGCAGTGAGGGGCTTGCCCCCTTCAAGCTTCGCGTTGAGCATTCCCCGTATATCGGCGTTGATGTTGCGGAACTGCGGGGATTGCTCAAGGGCGTTCAAGAATGCCGTGACCGTGGCACGGTTTTCTTCGGCCTTGGCGCTGCGGGAAAGCTTATGGATTCCGTGTAGCGAGGAAGTATCGCCGACGGATTCACCACCGTTTTGAAGAAAAAGAGACGCGGAATCGCCAACCGTGTTGGCACTATTGAAGAACTGCTGAAGGGAAACAGGCATACGGCCTCCTATAGCTGAAACAAGATGCGGTGTCCGGTACGAAGCCGAGAGCGGTTACCTTTGAAATGCGCGCCGTTTTATGGCTTTCCTGCATCAATATCGTTTTCGGCTGAATGCACGCCATATTGCGGCGCACCGGAGATTCCGGCGTTGGGGCACTTCTGAAACGCTCTAGACGCGGAGGAATTGCCCGGCGGTGAAAGACGGCTCCGGGGCTTCCCCTCCTTCGAGGACGGCTTGCTGCGCCTGTTCCGTAAGGGCTTCCTGTTCTTTGTTCATGGCGTCGAGGCGGGCTTTCCATGTTTCCGAGAACAGGACGATGTTGTTGACGGTTTTGAGGAAATCCCCGGTGTCGAGCCCATAGGCCGGGATCGGGAAGTTCAGCCCCACCATGCCGGTGGCGTCGTTATAGCTGAGCGCGCCGCCTTGCGTGTCCGCGAGGAGGAAGTTCGAGGCCAGCAGCAGACGGCAGATTTCGCCGTTGCGCCAGCCGCCGAGAGCGCCGACTTCAACATATACGATGAAGGAGTGCGTCGCTTCGATCCATTGGATCAGTAGGTTCCGCCCTCCGAGCGAAAGGGCGGCGGCCCCGGATGCGGACAAGGTGATGTCCATGCCTGTTTCTTTGCCCAGTGCCTCAATGTACGGCGTCGCGTTCATGGTTTCTCCTAAACGGTGAGAGTACGGCATTCTGGGATGCCAATAATGTTGATGAACGTATCCTTATGAAAGGGAATTAGCAAAAAGCGATCCAAAAAACCGGAGGAAGCCGCTGCAGCGCAGAAATTTTGTTTGAGGGGATACCGGTTCCGGGCTGCGGAGAAGTGTTCACGGATCGCCACGTGATTATGCCTGTTTTTGGGATGGACGTGAAGGGCCGGGGAGTGGCGGCGGCTTTATCGGAGGAGAGGGCCTCCGCCGCACCGGGACAGGCTTCTGGCCCCTTGCCGCGGCTGCCGGCCCTGTGGAGGCCCGTCGCGGGAGCATTACGGAAACGGCCCGCCACCACGGAACGGGCCGATGCAGGTTGGGCTCCGGATCAGGAGCCGATGACATACCTTGAGCGGCGGCCGAGCAGTTTTTTGATGCCCATGATCAGGAGGAGGCAGAGGGCCACTTCGCAGAAAAACGTGAACAGGGACACGAAGAACAGGCTTTCCGGCAGGAGGATGCCGAAAAAGGAGAACAACAGGTTCTGGAACGTAAACAGGATGAAGTCGTGCAGGAAGTACAGGGCGAAACTGTACGTGGCGATGAGATCGAGGAGCGTGATCCGGATGTGTTTGATCTTTTCGAGGAAGTGGACCACGCACGCGCCGATGGCTATTTTCTGCATGTAATAGGCGGCCTCGATGTTCGGCAGGATTTCCTCATAGGCATTGATGCCGAGGAGTGCGGTGAAGACGAGCGAGAAGGCGGCGAGGATTTTGATATGCTTGGCGATGAACGCGAGGATCAGGTCCCGGTTCATGGAGTAGAACATGCCGAGCAGGTATGCGGGAAAGAAGAAAGCGTAGTTGTGGAAGAAACTTGTCAATTCCGTCCGGGGGATGAGCAGGGGGATCCAGACGGTGAACAGCGTGAGCAGGGCGAACCGTTCCTCACTGAGGCGCAACAGAAGCGGGCTCACGAGGAATATCGTGGCGATGAACGGGATGTACCAATAGGTCAGGACCACGTCGCCGTACAGCAGCGCTTGGAAAAATTCCCGGCATCCCGTCGCCAGCTTGGTGAAACGGGGCACCTCTCCCGTATAGGAATACCAAAAGAAGGCGTATCCTGTGAAAAAAACGGACAGGATCACATACGGAACAATGACGTTGAGCAGTTTTTTTCTGTAGTATGTCCGTAAGTCGAATTTCCTTTGAGCCAAAAAATGAAACAAATAACCTGAAATGAAGACAAAATACAACGTGCTCGAATGAAACAGGACGCCACGGAGCATATCCAGAAAACGGCTCATGGATTCGTGGCCTTCAAGAGGCGGTACGATCCACATATGAACGCTTATAACGGAAAAGATGGCGAACGCCCTGAAATAGTGCATCGCCAGATCGAAGCCTTGTTTTTCCATAAAGAGCTCTCCTGTATACCGTGAAGCCCTTTGTTGCACAGGGCTTTGATTGGTACACCATATACTGGAGAGGGTCCCCGTGTAAACAAGGGAAACGGTCGGGTTTCACGGCGGATTTTCGGGGAAAAAAGCGCATCGGCCAGAGGCTGAATGCCCGCCGGTACGTGTGTTCAGAGAGGGGGAAAGGTTCGAGCCGTGGAGAGCCCCGTTCCATCCTTTTTGATGCGTATCGGAACGCCCCGGAGTCAGTTCCCCACCATTCGGAACCAGTTGGAAAAGAAGGAGGCCGGGGGAAGGGATAACCTGGGCGGGTGTTCCCCGCTCTCAGAGTTTCCCTTCCCCCGGCCCGCCGCATCTTCAATACTGTGCGGAGCAGGAAGGATCAGCCGGAAATCCCGAGCAGCTCGGCGGCGTTGTCGTACAGGGAGCGCTGGAGGGATTCAGGTTCGAGCCCGGCGTTTTTCCAGTCTTCAATGGCCTGCGCGAATCCCCGGATGGGATAGCTGGTGGAGAAGAGGAAGCGGTATTTGAGGAACGAATTCGCAGCATTGGCGTATTCGTGGCGCATGGGCATGTTGCGCAGGAAGAAATAGCAGTCCGGGGCAAGGTAGAGGTTCGGACAGAGCAGGGCCGCGCCCACGGCCTCCTGCACCTTGGGCCAGCAGCCGTGCGGGATGACCACGTTCACCTTGGGGAACTTGCGGAGCATGGGCACGAGCGGCGTGGGATCGCAATAGCTGAGATCCGGGCCGCCGTAGGCGCTCATGGTAATGCTGACGAACACGCCGAGCTGCTGGCAGAGGTCAAGGATGGGCTCGATCTTGGGATCGGTGGCGTACATGGCGGGGCTGCACCAGCCGGGATCAAGGGCCACGCCCTTAAAGCCCCAGTCGCGGACACAATGTTCGATCTCCTCAAGGGCGTCCGGCGCGTTGGGGGAGATGCCCGCGAGGGCTACGAACAGGCCCGGATAGCGGAGCAGCAGCTCGTTGACCTCGGCGTTGCTCACGTCGCCGTAACGGGCGTTGCCGGTGTGCCGCCCGTGCAGCACGCCTTTGGTGATCCCGGCGGCCTTCATTTCGTCGACCAGCATGTCCACGGAGGCGTGCTCCATCGAAGGGACGGGGAGGCGTTCAAACCCGGTGGGGCGCATCTTGCGGGGATCGTCGGGCACGGACTGCCAGTTCCTGACGATGCCGAGGTTCATGAAGCCTTTGTACGGAGGGCGGATACGGAAATCGATGACCATGATGTCGTCCTTTTGCGGTGGTAGGCCCGGCGGAAAGCCGCTGGACACGGGAGCGTTGCCGGATGCTTTCGGGAGCGTTTCCCGATCAAGCGGGTTCGGATGTGCGCCGGGTTTTCGTTGATTCGGGAAGAGATTCCCGACCCGTGGGAACAACGGGCCGGGAAAGGGGATCGGGCGAGGGGGCTACTTGATGATGCCGGCCTCACGGTAATACTTCTCCGCGCCGGGATGCAGGGGCAGGGCGAGGTTATCCGCCATGTGTTCGGGGACCAGCGTCTTCCACGTGGGCTGGACGGCGTGCAGTTCCTCAAAACCTTCCACGATGGCCTTGGTGATCTTGTAGACATCGGCGTCCGGCATATTCTTGCGGACGAGCATGACCGTGGAGTCGGTAATGCAGGGAATGTCCCTGCCCACCGCGCCGCCGTAGAAGTCGGCGGGGATGACGCCGATGGACTGCCCGGTCTTGGCGGTGACGCTCTTGAGCACCTTGTCGGATACGGGGAGCCACTTCACCTTGGCGTTGAGCACGAGTTCCTGAATGTGGGACTGCTGGCCGGGGCCGAGGGTCAGGTAGGCGTTCAGGGTGCCGTCCTGGAACATACCCACGCGGTCGTTGGCGGAAACGGCGGTGTGTGCGCCGCCCCATTTCGTGATGTCGTCGTAGGTGTACCCGTATTCGGCCAGCAGCATGGCGCCGACCACGTTGTGCAGGGTGCCCTTGGCCCCGCGATCGAGGCGAACGGGCAGTTTCTTTTCCATGAGTTCGTCGAACGTGTTCACCGGAAGATCGGCGGAGACGATGATGGACAGGCGCGAAGTGTCGTTCATGTTGGCGAGCGAAGCCACATTTTTGAGGGGCTTCTTGTACGGGGCCTTGCCGTCGCGGGCTGCCACGGTGTTGAAGGTCTGGGTCAGGGTGACGTCGGCGGCGTTCTGTTCAAGGCGGAGGGGGTTGCTGACCGAAGCGCCCTGCAGCACGTTGATGGCGCTGCCGGGATAGCGGTCGTTGACCAGCTTGCCGACCCCGGTGAGGCCGACATTCCATGTGCCGCCGAGCACCGCGCCGCCCACGGCCCGGAAGTTGATGGGTTTGGCGTCTTCAGCCGCGGCTGGGGCGGCGAAGGCGAGCGTGAGGCCGATGGCGCAAGCGCCGGAAAGCGTTATGGCCTTGTGCAGGAGGGACATGATGGACTCCTCTGGGTATGTGGGCCGTGGCCCGGTGGAAGGTTTGCGGGCAAGAGCCCGGAAGCTGGGGCGGATCAGGCGGCGCAGAGCCGCTTCTTGCGTGCGATCTGGATGAAAAAGACGAGGCTGGCCGTGCCGAAGCCGATGAGGTCGGTGAGGAGGCCGGGGTACACGAGCACGATCCCGGCCACGAACATCATGACCCGCTCGGCGGGCGAGGATTCGGTGAACAGCCATCCCTGCATACTGGAGGCGAGGCAGACGACGCCGAGCACGGCGGTGAACACGGCCTGCAGGATGGTGGCCCAGTCGCCCATGAGCAGGAGCGCGGGCTCGAAGATGAAGATGAAGGGGACGATGAAGGCGGCGATGCCGAGCTTGAAGGCGGTGAAGCCCGTCTTCATGGGCGGCGCGTCGGCAATGGCGGCCCCGGCGTAAGCCACGAGGCATACGGGTGGGGTGATGCCGGACGAGATGGCGAAGTACATGACGAACAGGTGGGCGGCGAGCACCGGGACCCCGGCCTGCACCAGCGCGGGCGCGCCGAAGGTGGCGACGAGGATGTAAGCGGGCAGGGAGGGGAGGCCCATGCCGAAGATCACGCACGTCCCGGCGAGCACCAGCAGGAAGATCCCGATATGCACCTGCGCGAGCGAGCCCATGAGGTTGACGAAACTGAAGCCGAACCCGGTCATGGTCACGACGCCGATGACGATGCCCACGCAGGCGCAGCACGCCGCGATCATGAGCAGGTTCGCCGCCGCGTTTTCCATGGCGGCGAGGAAACGGGCCGGGGTGAGGCGTGTTTCAGGGCTCAGGAAAGACAGGGCAACCACGGCGGCGCAGGCGAGCAGGGCCGAGAAGATGATGCTCCTTCCGGCGATCATGAGGACGATGAGCAGGGCCAGCGGCGCGAGGTAGTAGAGCTTGCGCTTGATGGAGCGCAGTTCGGGGATGAGATCGGACGGCGTGCCGCCGAGCCCGTGCCGGAGCGCCTCAAAGTGGATCATGGTGAACAGGGATAGGTAATAGAGCACGGCGGGCAGGAGCGCGGCCTTGCAGATGCTCAGGTAGCTGATGCCGGTGTATTCGGCCATGACGAAGGCGATGCTGCCCATGACCGGGGGCATGATCAGGCCGCCGGAGGAGGCGACCGCCTCGACCGCGCCCGAGAATTCGGGCCGGTAGCCCACGCGCTTCATGAGCGGGATGGTGAAGGTGCCGGTGGCGTAGACGTTGGCCGCCGCGCTGCCGGAAACGCTGCCGAAGAGGGCGCTGCCGAAGATGGCCGCCTTGGCCGGGCCGCCCTTGGCGTTGCGGGTGACGAGGCAGGCGAGCTCGAGGAACACGCTGGCCATATTGGTCTTTTCGAGCAGTGCGCCGAACAGGATGAACACGTAGATGATCGTGGCCGAAGCGCCGATGGAGGAGCCCCAGATGCCGTCGTTGAGCAGGTACAGCGATTCGATGATCTGGTTGGGGGCGAGGTAGAGGTGCCCCATGCTGCCGGGCAGGAGGTGCCCGAAGAAGGCGTACAGCAGCGCGATGCCGGACACGATCACAAGGGCGAGGCCCGCCACGCGCCGGGTGGCCTCAAGGATGGCGATGATGAGCCCGGCACCCCAGAACAGATCCCATGCCGTCAGCTCGTCGATGTGCGGCATCCTGTCCTGAATGTAGGAGAAGTTTGTGATGATGTACGCCGCAGCCCCGGCGCTCATGGCGATCATGAGGATGTCGAACAGGAACGACCATGCCGGTTCGGGCCGGGGGTTCTTGCGCAAGGCCCGGTTGGACGAGCGCCACAGGAACAGCATGGAGAGCACAAGCCCCACATGCGTGGCCCGGACGATCAGCGGATCGAGCAGCCACATGCCCGTGCAGGTCGTGAGCTGGAACGCGCAGAGGGCTATGGCGAGGGCGAGGATGAGCGGGCGCAGTTTCCTGCGGTCGAAAACGGGAACCATGATGACCTCCTCCGGTCCGCGGAGCGGCTACAGGTTATAGGCTGCGGTGTAGGCCTCGTGCATGGCGTCGAGCACCTTGCCCACGCGGCGGCAGTCGCCGATGGCGGTGAAGGGCACGCCCGCCAGCGAAAGCTCCGCGCACAGGGCGTTCGACGGGCGGTAGCCGAGGGCGAGGACGAGGGTGTCGAAAGGCGGGAGTTCACGCTGGGAGCCGTAGGCGTCCTTCACGGCGACGCGCCCATCCGGCCCGACGGAAACCAGCTCCGTGGATGTGAGCGCCTTGACCTTATGCTCCCTGAGGCTTTCGAGGAGGAAGCTCCGGGCACGGGCCTGCATGTCCGCCGCAAGATCGGGCCGCAGTTCAAGGATGGTGACGTCCCCGCCCTTGAGCGCGAGGTATTCGGCGGTTTCGCTGCCCACCATGCCCCCGCCCACGACGACCACACGCTGTCCGGCCTTGGCCTTGCCGGTGAGGATGTCTTCGGCGGTAACGGCGTTGGCGATGCCTTCGCAGAAACGGGGGATGACGGGTGCGCTTCCCGTGGCGACGATGAGCGTGTCGGGCTTGAGTTCGGCGAGATCCGCCACGGAGGGCGCGGTCCCGAGGAAGACCTTGACCCCGGAAGCGATCAGCCGTTCGCTAAAGCGGTTCACGAGCACGGCATACAGATCCTTATGCGGCGGCAGGGCGGCGATATTGGCCAGCCCGCCGAGGCGGGTCCGTTTTTCAAAAAGGGTTACCCGATGCCCCCGTTCGGCGGCGACAAGCGCGGCCTGCATCCCGGCGGGCCCGCCGCCCACGATGACCACATGCTTGGAAACGGCGGCGGGGGTGCGGGGATACATGCCTTCGCAGCCGGTGCGGGGATTCACGGCGCAGGCGACGGCCTTGCGCTCGCGCAGCCGGGCCACGCAACCCTCATTGCAGCCCACGCATGGGATGACAGCATCGTCACGGTTCGCGGCGAGCTTATTAGGCAGGTCCGGGTCGGCGATGAGCGCCCGCCCCATGACCACAAGGTCGGCCTTGCCGGAATTGAGGACGGCGTCGGCGGATTCCCGGTCGATAATGCGCCCGGCCACGCCCACAAGGGCGCGATCTCCGAGGGCTTCCTTGATCGCGGCGGCGCGGTCGGCGTTCCAGCCCTTGGGCAGGCAGGGCGGCGGGCCGGTGAAACGGTTGGTTTCGCCAAGCCCCACGCTGACGTTGAACAGATCGATGCCGTTGTCCGCCACTGTGCGGGCGATGTCGCGGGCCAGCTCCAACGTGATGCCGCCGGGCAGGTACTCCTCGACGCTGCACCGGAAGAACAGGGGAAAATCCGGTCCAAGACGCTTCCTGATGCCCCGGATGACTTCCACTGGCACGCGCATTCGCTTTTCGAAGTTGCCTCCATAGGCGTCCTCGCGGCGGTTGAAGAGCGGGGACATGAACTGCGAGAGGAGGTAGCCGTGCGCACCGTGGATTTCGATGACGTCGAACCCGCCTCGGCGGCGCGTTCGGCTGCGGAACAGAAGCTGCCGATGACGCGTTCGATGTCGTCCTCGTCCATGACGTGGATATCGTCGTAGGTAGTGAGTCCGGGGATGTAGGAAACGAGCTGGCGGGGGTGTCCGGAAACGGCGGGCTGGGCCAGACGCCCGGCGTGGTTGAGCTGGATGCCCGCCTTGCCGCCGTGGGCGTGGATGGCGTCCGTGAGCCGGCGAAGGCCTTTGATGAAGTGATCGGAAGCGATGCTCACGCCGGGCCAGTAGCTTTTGCCCGTGTCGTCCACGCTGGTGGATTCGAGCATGTTGAGCCCCACGCCGCCGTAGGCGCGCTCGGCGTGGTAGGCGATGAGGCGCTCGCTGACTTCGCCGTTGACCGCGCAGTAGTGCGTGACCATTGAGGGCAGCATGATGCGGTTTCTAAGGGTTGTCTTTCTGATGGTCAGAGGTGAGAGCAGGACGGAAGAGGACATAGACGCTCCGGGGGTGAAAGTACGGATCGGGCCTTTTTGTTCTTTTTTATGCAAGAGATAAGGCAATGATTGTGCCAAATCATACAAAAAAGCCTTGTTTTACATTTATTCATTTATTTAAAATGATTAATTGAAAAATCCCTTTCCATGTCTTTTTCTGTATGTTCAAAAAAATGACATGCGCTCATGACATGTCATTGATTTATACCACACCGGAAAGGACGGCAAAGCTTTTTTTGATTACGGGATATTACAGATGAATAGATATCTGATAAGGTGTCCATAAAGGGAAACAGCCCTGTTCCGGCTATCCGGAGCAGGGCTGTTTCATGGGATTTCGGACTGATTGACTGTCTTTTTATGTCTTATTTTTCACCAAGAAGCCTGGCGGCGTTGTCGTAGAGCGTATTCTGAAGGGCTTCGTCGGTGAAGCCGCGCGACTTCCAACCCCGGAGGCACTGGCTGAGGCTGCGCACCGGGTAGGAGCTGGCGTAGAGGATGCGGTATTTCAGGTAGGTGTTCGCGGCCTTGATGTACTCGTCGGACAGCGCGAACCCATCGATATAAATGTAACAGTCAGGCATAAGATACACGTTGGGGCAACGGATCGCCACGGCAAGGGCGGCGTGGACATGCGGCCAGCAGCCGTGCGGCACGACTATCTTCATGTTTGGGTATTTCATGGCGACGCGCTGGATGGCGCAGGGCTCGGAGTAGCTCAGATCCGGGCCGAGCATGAAACTGGAGGTCAGGGAGACGATCATGCCGAGTTCCTGACATTTCACATAAATGGGATCAAAAACCGGATCGTCGTGGTAGAGCGGGCGGCGCAGCCATCCGGCGTCGATGCCCACGCCCCGGAAACCCATCGCGGCGACGCGTTCGATTTCCCCGACCTGCCCGGGCAGGTTCGGGTTGACGCCTGCGAAGGGGATGAAACGGCCCGGATAGGCGCGCGCAAGTTCGTCGATTTCGTCATTGTCCACGGAACCATACTCGTCGGCCTTGCGGCCCATGATCACGGCGCGTTCGGTTTCGGTCTCGTCCATTTCCTGCATGAACAGTTCGATGGAGCGCGCTTCCGCCGAGGGGACGCGTTCCCTGCCGATCAGGAAAATCGACTGCTTGGTGGGATCGGGGGACGGCGCGGGCTTGTTGTAGAGCGATGTGGTCAGATTGGTCTTGTACGGGGGGCGTACGCGGAAATCGATGAGCATGGCGGATTCTCCTTGGTGATGACGCGGGCGGTGCGTGGGGACGGCGGCTCCGCGAGTGTATACGGCTGCGCCCGGTGCGCGGGCAACAGTCTGCGGGCAGCAAGAAGCGATCCAGCACGCGCCATTTGAGCCCGATCCGCATACCACTTATGAAAAAAGGAACAATAATTTCCTGATTCGCCGGAAAAGGCTTGCTTTCGTGTCACAATCTATGACATGTACAATTGACATATACACAAATGTCACATGCGCGGCGTCCACGTCTTACGGGGACGACGCAGGAGCCTTCCCATGACGGACACCCATGATTCGTATCTCCAGTCCGACGCCCGGCAGGAGGCCATTTCGGCCCAGAAGGAGCTTTTCCTCCGTGGCCTGCCCGTGGATACCACCGTGGTCAGCGATTTCGTCCTGCGCTCGTGGCAGCGCAGCCGCCTTGCCGGGGTCGATCCCGAAACCACGGTGCGCAAGAAGGTGGACGAGACCATTTTCCGGCATATCCTTGCTGCCAATGCCGATCTTCTCGAGTCCTCCCGCGTGATTATGAAGGAGTTGTTCTCGTCGCTGGTTTCCGGAGCGGGGTCCATGATCCTTTCCACCGCCGAATGCATCAGCCTGCATATGGAAACCAGCGGAAGGGACGGCGACACCTACCCCAGTTCCAAGCCCGGCATGATCACCACCGAACAGCTCCGGGGAACCAACGGCATCGGGACGTGCGTGGCGGAGCGCAGGCCCATCGAGATCATCGGCGCGGAGCATTACCTGACCGTGGGGCACCGTTGGAGCTGTTCGGCGGCGCCGATTTTCGACAGCAAGAACCAGCTCATCGCCGTGCTCAACGTGAGCCAGCTCCGCGAGAAGTACCACTCCCACACCCTCGGCATGGTGCGGGCGGCGGCCTACGCCATTTCGGAACAGCTCCGCCTCCGCGCCCTGCTCCAGCAGCAACAGGCCATCATCGAACTGCTCGACGAGGGGGTCATCGTGGTGTCCCGTTCCGGCGAGGTGAAGCTCATGAACAGCAAAGCCGCCTCCATGCTCGGGCTTCCGGCCCCGCAGCAGGGCGAAAACATCTACAAGTTCATGCGGCCTTCGCAGATGCTCGACAACATCCTCACGGGCGATCCCCATATCATGGATCAGGAAGCGCAGTTCCCCTTGGAATCCGGTTCGCTGTCCTGTTTCTTTTCGGCCATGTCCCTGACCAGAGAGGCCTGCGTGGTGCTCACGTTCCGGGAGGCCCGGCGTATGCGGGGATTCGCGGCCCGCGTCGCCGGGTCGAAGGCCGTGTACACGTTTGACCGCATCCTTGGGGATTCGCCCCCGCTCATGGAGGTCATCGATCAGGCCAAAACCATCGCGCGGGGCAACACCACGGTGCTCATCCTCGGCGAAAGCGGCACGGGCAAGGAACTCTTCGCGCAGTCGATCCATAACGCGAGCTCTCGGGCATCGCGCCCTTTTGTGGCGGTGAACTGTGGAGCGTTGCCGCGGAATCTCGTGGAGAGCGAGCTTTTCGGCTATGAGGACGGGGCGTTCACCGGGGCGAGCCGGACCGGGAAACCGGGGAAATTCGAGCTTGCGGACGGCGGGACCATTTTTCTCGACGAGCTCGGCGAGATGCCGATGGACGCGCAAGTTTCGCTCCTGCGCCTGCTCCAGAACGGCGAGGTGACCCGCATCGGCGGCAAGTCGAGCCGTACGGTGTCGGTGCGCGTCATCGCCGCGACGAACAAGAACCTTGAGGAAGCCGTGCGCCAGCACACCTTCCGCGAGGATCTCTACTATCGGCTCAACGTCTTCACTCTCGTATTGCCGCCGTTGCGCAGCCGGATGTCGGACATTGAGCTTTTGGCCGAGCATTTTCTGCTGAAATTCGCGGGTAGCCTCGGCAAGGATGTGCGGGGTTTCACGCCCGGCGCGCTGGCGCTGCTCCGGCGCTACCAGTGGCCCGGCAACATCCGTGAGCTTGAAAACGTGATGGAACGGCTCGCCAATATCGTACGGCATCCTCTCGTTTCCGAGGAGGATCTGCCGCCTCAGATGGTGACGGTTCGCCAGCCCGCCAGCCCGCAAGGCCTCTTGCACAGCAAAGAGGCCGAGACCATCCTTGAGACGCTCCGGCAGACTTTCGGAGGTTCGGCGGAGGCAGCCGAGAACATCCTCCGCGT
>ERZ832522.2015-NODE-2015-length-25764-cov-10.727994_pt1 | contig 25764 bp, 24 predicted proteins | sample MGYA00519951_ERZ832522 | MGnify/ENA primary metagenome ERZ832522 (study PRJEB31850, sample SAMEA3708728) | human gut metagenome | biome: human gut; feature: human-associated habitat; material: faeces | place: China | collected 2014 ... | reverse complement strand
TCATGAAGGATGGTGTGGTACAACAGATCGGGAAGCCCCAGAACGTTTACGACAGCCCTGTAAATCTGTTTGTTGCCAAATTCCTTGGTACCCCTCCCATCAATGTATTCGAGGGACAGATCCGTGGCGGAAGCCTTTACATCGGTGAAAATGCAGTTCTTCTCACACCTGGGATCTCCGACCAGCCGGTTTCTGTGGGAATCCGTCCGGAGGGATTTATCCCCGATGAGAAGGGAGCGCTCTGCTGCCAGCTTGGAGGCATGGAAGTAATGGGCCGTGACATCTCTGTTGTCTCCACCCATGCATCCTCCGTAAATCCTGTGATCCGCTCCATCATCAGCTCTGACACCCAGATCCGGCTTGATGCAAAAACCGTCCGTTTTTCTATCAAGCCAAACAAGATCTTCCTGTTCCGGCATGATACCGGTGAACGGATCAACCTTTAAAGGGAGGCTCCTATGAACAAACGAAACTTCAAAGGCTGGCTGTACCTTCTGCCGGCCATACTGTTTCTGGGCGCGTTCATGGTCTATCCGCTCATCGACGTGTTCGTCTATTCGCTGGAGGAGGGGTACAATTCCGCCTCCCAGAGCTTCAGTGGCGTGGGATTGTACAACTATCGCTATGTTCTGCGCGACCCCTACTTCCTTCAGGCGCTGAAGAACACCTTCCTGATGGTCGTGGTCACAGTGCCCCTGTCCACGGGTCTCGCGCTGCTGATCTCCGTGGGTCTGAGCTCCATTAAGCGCCTGCGGGAGCTGTATCAGACCGTCTACTTCCTGCCCTACGTGACCAATACGCTGGCGGTGGGTCTGGTGTTCATGATTCTGTTCAGGAAAACGCCCTACAGCGATGGCCTGATGAACGCGCTGCTGAGCGGCTTCGGCCTCGGGCCGGTGGACTTCATCGACGGCCCCTACGCCGCGAAGCTGTTCGTGCTGTGCTTTTACACCATCTGGGTGGTGCTGCCGTTCAAGATTCTGATCCTCACCAGCGCGCTGGCCAGCGTGAAGGCGGACTACTACAAGGCCGCGCGGGTGGACGGCACGTCGAAATGGAGAACCTTCGCGCGCATCACGCTGCCGATGATCTCGCCCACGATCTTCTATCTGGTCGTCACCGGCTTCATCGGCGCGTTCAAGTCCTACAGCGACGCGGTGGCCCTGTTCGGCGTGGATCTGAACGCCGCGGGCATGAACACCCTCGTGGGCTACATCTACGACATGCTCTACGGCAACAGCGGCGGCTATCCGTCCTACGCCTCGGCGGCGGCGATTCTGCTGTTCGCCATCGTGCTGACCATCGCGGCGATCAACCTGCTGGTCAGCAAAAAGCACGTTCATTACTGAGGAGGGCGAAACATGAGTGTGCAGACGGACTACGCCGTCCTCGAGCGCCGGGCGCGCTTGCGCCGCCGGGCGGGCCGCGCGGCGGCCTACCTGCTGCTGACCTTCTGGGCAGCCATGGTTCTGTTTCCGTTTTACTGGATGATTCTCACGTCGCTGAAGAGCTACGGCGCGTACAATTCCGAATATGTGCCGAAGTTCTTCACGCTGTTGCCGACGCTTCAGAACTACGCCGACGCGTTTACGGCGGTGCCGCTGGGGCGCTATCTACTCAACACGCTGATCTACACTGTGCTGACCACGGCCGTCATGCTGATCGTGGCCACGCTGGCGGCGTTCGCCTTCGCGCGGCTGTCCTTCAGGGGGAAGGATCTGGCGTTTACGCTGTTTCTGGCGCTGATGATGATTCCCAACGAGCTGGTGATCATCACCAATTTCGTCACCGTCACGAACCTGAACCTGCGCAACACCTTTCCCGGTCTGATTCTGCCGTCGGTGATGTCGGTGTTCTACATCTACCTGCTGAAGGAGAACTTCGCGCAGGTGCCGGATTCGCTGTACTTTGCGGCCAAGGTGGACGGAACGTCAGACCTGAAATATCTGTGCCGGGTGCTGATTCCCATCTGCCGGCCCACAATGGTCACCATCGCGCTGCTGAAGATCATCGAATGCTGGAATTCCTACGTCTGGCCTCGGCTGATTACCGACGATCAGGCCTATTTCCTCGTGTCCAACGGCATTCAGGAAATCCGCGAAAACGGCTTCGGCCGGGAGAACATTCCGGCCATGATGGCGGCGGTGGTGGTCATCTCCGCGCCGCTGATCGCGCTGTTTCTGATCTTCCGGCGCAGGGTCATGGCCGGCGTGGCGAGAGGGGGCACCAAGGGATGAAGCGAAGACTGCTGGCGTTCATGCTGGTTCCCGCGCTGCTGGCGCTCTCGGGCTGCCATGGCACCCGGGGCCGCCGCGCCTTCGAGGTTCCCGAGACGTTCGACGCGTTCCGGAGCTACGAAATCACCTTCTGGGCCAAGAACGACACCAACAAGACCCAGACGGCCATCTATCAGCAGGCCATCGAATCCTTTCAGGCGCTGTATCCCGGCATCACCGTGACCATGCGCCTGTACACCGACTACGGCAAGATCTACAACGACGTCATCACCAACATCGCCACCGACACCACGCCCAACGTCTGCATCACCTATCCCGACCACATCGCCACCTATTTCACCGGCGACAACGTGGTCGCGCCGCTGGACGCGCTGATGGATGACCCGGCCTACGGACTCGGCGGCAGCGAAATCGCCTTCGACGCGCCCACCCGGGACGAGATCGTGTCCGAGTATCTGGCGGAGTGCTCCTTCGGCGGCCACACCTACGCGCTGCCCTTCATGCGCTCCACCGAGACGTGCTATGTCAATCAGGACATGGTGGAGGCGCTGGGCTACGAGCTGCCCGACGTGCTGACCTGGGATTTCCTCTGGGAGGTGGCCGACAGAGCCGCCGAGAAGGACGCGGACGGCGTGTACAGGCTCAACGGCCAGCAGGTCATGATTCCCGTGATCTACAAGTCCACCGACAACATGATGATCCAGCTGCTGCGCCAGTCGGGCGCGGGCTATTCCGACGGCGACGGCAATGTGCTTCTGTTCAGCGACGCGACGAAGGCGCTGCTGTTCACCATCGCCGATCAGGTGCGTCAGGGCGCGTTCTCCACATTCAAGATTTCCAGCTATCCCGCCAATTTCCTCAACGCCGGCCAGTGCGTGTTCGCCATAGACTCCACCGCGGGCTCCACATGGATGGGCTCGGACGCGCCGCTGATGGACATCAGCGCGGACAAGGTCGTGCCCTTCCGCACGGCGGTGCGCATGGTGCCGCAGATCGACCCGGAGCATCCCCAGATGATCTCTCAGGGCCCGTCGGTCTGCGTGTTCAACAAGGCCGACCCCCAGGAGGTGCTGGCCTCGTGGCTGTTCGTGCAGTATCTGCTGTCCAACGACGTACAGATTCCCTATGCCGAGACGGAGGGCTACGTGCCCGTGACCGAAAAGGCTCGCCGGAGCGCGGAATATCAGGACTATCTCGCCCGGGGCGGCGAGGACGGCGCGGAGCACTACGCCGTGAAGCTCGCGGCCACAAAGCTTCTGCTCGACCACACCGGGGACACCTTCGTCACGCCCGTGTTCAACGGCTCAGCCTCGCTGCGCGACGCGGCGGGCCAGCTCATCGAGAGCGTCGCCAAGTCCGTGCGCCGAAAGGAGACGGTGGACGATGCCTACATGGAGAAGCTCTTCGACAACGTATCGTCCCTCTGCTGGCTGGATCAGACCGAAGCCGCCGGCGCGGCGCAGCCGGATTCCGCCGAACTCGGGCCGCTGCCCACGGCCTCGAGGCTGCTGCTGGGCGGATTGGCTGCTGCGTGGGCGCTGATGCTGCTGTATGTTATATTTACGAATATTCGCCGCAAAAGGCGCGGAAATTAATTCAAATTAGGTTGATTTGCCGAACATAAGGATGTACAATGAGATGAACCTTTGGAAATGAACCGAACACATGAAAGGAAGTAACATTATGAAGAAGTTGCTCGCTCTGGTTCTGGCTCTCGTTTTTGCCCTTTCTCTGACTGCGATGGCCGAGGAACCCGCCGTCATGACCTATGCCGACTACGCGGCGGCCGATGTGGACTCCCCCGTGGTGGTGGACACCTACGTTCAGGCCAAGCAGTCCTGGTGGGACAACAAGGCGACCGTCTACACCCAGGACGCGGACGGCGCGTATTTCTGCTATGACATGGCCTGCTCCGAAGAGGATTACGCGCTGCTCGTTCCCGGCACGAAGATCCGCGTGACCGGCTACAAGGGCGAATGGTCCGGCGAGGTCGAGATCATGGACGCGACCTTTGAAATCCTCGACGACGGCGACGCCTACATCGCCGAGCCTCTGGACGTGACCGAGCTGCTGGGCACCGACGCCTTGATCGACCATCAGAACCAGTTCGTCTCCTTCACCGGCATGACCGTGGAAGCCTACGACGAGACCGACGCAGCCTTCGCCTACAAGAACGAGGCGGACAAGACCGACGACCTGTACTTCAAGGTCTCCTACAACGGCCAGACCTACGACTTCTGCGTGGAGTACTACCTCTGCGGCAGCGACACCGACGTCTACAAGGCCGTTTAGAACCTGAAGGTCGGCGACGTGGTGGACATGCAGGGCTTCCTCTACTGGTACGAGGGCGCGAACCCGCACATCACCTCCGTGACCGTGAAGTAAGATCATCTCACGCAAAAGCATCCTCTGCAACGCAGAGGATGCTTTCTTATATCATCGCATTCGGGCTGCGCCCGCCCTCTTCTTCCTCAGATTTTGTGTGGATTTAGTCTTGACAAATCCTTTGAAAAGGCATATACTTTCATTAGGTAAAATTATATTCCACATTTGAACGGGAGGCATTTACCGTCATGAAAGCAGCAGAAGCCTTAGTCCAGATCCTCGTCAAAGAAGGAATTACCGACGCGTTCGGCATCCCCGGCGCGGGCATCAACCCTGTCTATAAATACCTCGACGGCGCGCCGATCGCCCACTATTGCATGCGCCATGAGGAAGCCTGCACCCACGCGGCGGACGCGTACTATCGCGCCAGCCACAAAATCGCGCTGGCCATCTGCACCGCCGGACCCGGCGCGACCAATTTCGCCACCGGCCTCTACACGGCGAACATCGATTCCATCCCCTTCCTGGCCATCACCGGGCAGGCCAACACCTGGCAGCTGGACAAGGATCCCTTCCAGTGCGTCAACATCGCCGAAATCTGCAAGACCATCACCAAGAAGGCCTACTGCGTCACCGACGCGGCCGAACTGCCCGGCATTCTTCGTCAGGCGTTCCATCTGATGCGCACCGGAAAGCCCGGCCCGGTTCTGCTCGATCTGCCCCTGGACGTTCAGCAGGCGGAAATCGATTTCAATATTGACGCCTACGAGCCGCTGCCCGTCGAAAAGCCCTGCGCCACCGACGCGGAGATCGCCGAGGTCGTCAAAATGCTCTCCGAGGCCAAGGCGCCCATTCTCATCATGGGCGGCGGCGTGACCCTGTCCGAAAGCGAATCCGCGCTGATCGACGTGGCGGAAGCGCTGAACGTACCGATCATTCAGACCTACATGGCCAAGGGCGGCGTGCCCCTCGCCCATCGCCTGAACGCCGGACACATGGGCATTCAGGTCGGCCAGCCTCTGGGCAACCGCATGTTCCTGGACAGCGACCTGGTGCTGGCGGTGGGCTGCCGCTTCAGCGATCGCCACACCGGCGGCATCGCGGTCTATCGCGGCGAGCGCAAGTTCATTCACGTGGACATCGAGCGCACGCAGATTGGCAAGGTGTTCCAGCCGGATCTCGGCGTGGTTTCCGACGCGGGCCTCTTCCTGAAGAAGCTGCTTGGCGCGCTGAAGGCCGCGGAATTCAAGCCCTTCCCGGACGCCCGCATCGAAGCCATGAACGCCATGCGCGCCTCCATGGAGCGCAAGACCGACTACGACGACTGCCCCATCATGCCGCATCGCGTCTTCCACGAGGTCAATCGAGGCTTCGACAGCGACACCATGTTCACCGCGGGCTGCGGCATCACCCAGATCTGGGGCGGCCAGCTGCAGAAGATCGACAAGCCCATGCGCTATCTGCCCTCCGGCGGAGCGGGCACGCTCGGCTACGAGATTCCCGCCGCGTTCGGCGCGAAGGTCGCGCATCCGGAGCGCACCAGCGTCACCGTCGTCGGCGACTTCGGCTTCACCTTCCTTGGCGAGGAAATCGCCGTTTCCGCCGTGTATGGCAAGCCGATCATCGTGGTCATCCTGAACAACGCCTATCTCGGCCTGATTCGTCAGAACCAGAAGGGCGCTTACGGCTTCGAATACGCCGTAGACATGCCCTACAACCAGGATGGACGAATCGACTACGTCAAGGTTGCCGAGGGCTTCGGCTGTCTGGCGGAACGTGTGTTCACCCCCGACGATCTGCGCAGCGCCATCCAACGCGCAAAGGCCTCCGGCCGCACCTACGTCATCGACGCCGTGTGCGTCCAGAAGCAGCTGTGCGGCATCGCGCTTTTGCTTTTCGGGCTGATCATCGCGGTCGCCTCGCTGGCACTGAACCGTATGATGGCGCTGCTCGGCTGCGCGGTCGGGCTGTTTGGCCTCGCCATGACGTTCGGAAACCGCGAGGGCTTTTGGGGAGAAGACAAGGAGAAAACCGACGCGGATGACAACGGCAAATAATCCCACAAAAAACGTCCTGTTTTGCAAGTCCGAAGGTGTTTGCTTGCGAAAATGGGACGTTTTTGTTTGAAAACCGGCGGATTTTCTTTGACATTCCCGCACCGGCATGATAGACTAGCGGCAGAAAAAACCATGCAGGAGGCATGTATGACACTGTTAGAGCGTTACTTGAATTACTTATCCCAGATCTGCGAGGGCTCGAGAAAGGCGCCGGACGGCATCACGCTCACAAAAACCGGCGACATAGAAAAGGCCATCGAGCTTCAGCAGCAGATTGCTGCCATCGGCATTCCGGAATTTGTGCGCCTGTGCGCCGCGCAAGACGGCGAGACGATTCCGGAGGAGGAATTGGAAAGCTTCGACCCCTCGCAGATGCTTGCGGCGCTCTCCAATCTGGAAACTTCGCAGGAAGGTGCAGAGGAGCAGCCGCAAGAGGAAGTGCCCGAGGAGCCGGAAGCACCCGTGAAGTCCGAGATCCGCGATATTTACGAGGTGTTTTTGGACAGCGTTTGTCTGGAGGATAACCTGCTTTCCTATCTCATCGACATCGCCAAGCGCGGCGCGAAGGACGAATTCCAGACGCTTTCTCACGCGGCGGCCAGAACGCTGCTTAGCTTGGACGAGTTTTTGCTCTGGCTCGGCAACAAAGAGGCTCTGGCAGGCCCCGACGAGCGGGCGTGCGCAGCGATTATGGATGCAGCGTTGGCCCGCCTCATGCAGGAGGGGCAAAGAGAGCTTGCCGCGGCACTGCTCTCCGGCGATGAGACGACGTTCAAGCTTTTCCGGACCGAAGCGCCGGAGCTTGTGCATTTACCGGACGCGACGTACGAATGGTACGTGCAGAACTATCTCGACCGCTACTATCCCGTGCGGTTCATTATGAAGATGAACGGCGTGGCGTTTCCCGACATGCAGACAAAGGAGGCGTAACGCATGGACCCCATTTATGTCACCGGCCACCGGAACCCCGACACCGACTCGATTGTCTCCGCGATGGCCTATGCGGCGCTTCAGAACGCGCTGGGAAACCGTGAATACGTCGCGGCAAGGCTCGGGCATATCTCGGACGAGACGCAGCTGGTGCTCGACCGCTTCGGCTTTGAGCCCCCGGTCCGCATCCAGACGATGCGCACGCAGGTACAGGATCTGGACTACGATACGCCGCCGGCGCTTTCCCGCGCGGTGACGATCAGCAGAGCGTGGAATGCTCTGCAGTCCGACCGCAGCATCCCGGCTATCCCCGTGACGAACGACGACGGCACGCTCTACGGCATGCTCTCGCCCTCTGAAATCGCGGACTACGACATGCAGACGATCAAAAATACCTACGCAGAGAATCTGCCGATCTTCAATCTCTTGAACGTGCTCGACGGCAAGGTCATCAATGAAGCCGGGTATCTGGTCGACCGGGTGAGCGGCGAGGTATCCATTGCGCTTCCGCAGCAGAATGAGAATCTGCTCTTTTCCGGGAAGAACTCCATCGTCATCTGCGGCGACCAGCCCGAGATGGCGCGGCGCGCGATCGAGATGAACGTCAACTGCCTGATCGTGTGTCAGGCGGAGCTTCCGAAAGCGCTGCGCGAGCTGCCCACCACAACCTGTATCATCGCAACGCCGTTTGACGCGTTCAAAGCCTCGCGTATGATCTATCACGCGATCGAGGCTGGGCGCATCTGCCGGACGGAAGAACTGGACGCGTTCCATCTGACGGACTTTGTTGACGATGTGAAGGACGTGATGCTCGAGAGCCGCCACAGAAGCTACCCGATCCTGGATGAAAACGACAAGGTCGTCGGCACGATCTCGAGATATCACCTCTTAAAGCCGCGCCGCAAGCGCGTCGTGCTCGTCGACCATAACGAAATGTCCCAGTCCGTGCCGGGGCTCGAGCAGGCGGACATTCTGGAGATCATCGACCATCACAGATTGGCCGATATCCAGACGGGCGCTCCCATCTACTTCCGCAATGAGCCCGTGGGCTCCACCGCGACGATCATCGCGTCCATGTACCAGGAGCGCGGCCTGCTTCCGTCTGACCGCCTCGCAGGACTGATGGCGGCTGCAATTGTCGCCGATACGGTCATGTTCAAATCGCCCACAGCCACACAGCGCGACCACCGCATGGCAGAGCGCATGGCGCGCATCGCGAACATCTCGCTCGACGAGCTCGGACAGGCAATCTTCTCTGCGTCGATGGACAATAAGCCCACCGAGTCGCTTCTTTTCGGCGATTTCAAGGATTTCCACATCGCGGATCACGACTTCGGCGTCAGCCAGATCACCTGCATCGACTCCAAGCGCATGATGGAGCGCAAAGACGAGTTCCTGGCAATCATGAAAAAGACAATGGAGGAGCGGGGCTATACGCTCATGATCCTGATGCTCACGGATGTTCTGTTAGAGGGCACGCAGATCCTCTATATCGGAGACGAGGATATTTTCTCGCACGCGTTTAATACGCAGCTCAAGGACCACACCTGCTTCCTGCCCGGCGTGGTGTCCAGAAAAAAGCAGATTATTCCGATGCTGTCCGCTCTTTGGGGCTGAGGCCGCATTTGCCGCAGACCGCACAGAATCGAACCCATCCGCTTCCGATCTCAAGCCGCTTCCGGACATTTTCCCGGAGGCGGCTTGCATGCTCTGCGGATTTCCGATAAAATAGAGAAAAACGCCGGAACCATCCGATCTTTGGAGGCCTTGCCATGAAAAAACGCCGCGCCGCGAAAAACGCGTCCCCGCTTCTGTCTGTCCTGATCGTTGTCTTTTGCCTGCTTGTCTTCCTCGGCAGCCGGTATCTGGACAGCCAGCCTGCCCCCGCGCCCGCCGAAAGCGCTGCTTCGTCTGCACCCGACGACTCGCTGGAAGTGCACTTTCTCGATATCGGGCAGGGCGACAGCGCACTTTTGTTCTGCGGTGAGGAAACGATGCTCATTGACGGCGGCAAGGTCAAAAATAACCAGAAACTCATCTCCCGTCTCAAGGCGCTGAACGTCACGCATCTTGACGCCGTCATCTGCTCGCACCCGGACGAGGACCACTGCGGCGGCCTCGCGGCAGTTCTGGCCGGAACGGAAACGGACGCGTTCTACTGCTCCGTCGACAGCTGGCACACGAAGGCATTTTCCGACGTCGTCAAATATGCGGACGAGCAGGGCGTCTGCGCCACCATCCCGAGTCCCTGCGACAGCTTTTCCTTCGGCGGCGCAAACGTCGAATTCTTAGGCCCCGTGCAGGATTACGGCGACGACCCCAACGAGGGTAGCCTCGTCGCGCGCGTCCGATACGGCGAAACGAGCTTCCTCTTTACCGGCGACATGGGCTTTGAGGCGGAGGACGATATGTTGGCTGCAAACGTCGACGTGTCCGCAACCGTTCTCAAGGTCGCGCACCACGGAAGCGCGGGCAGCTCGTCGTCCGAATTTTTAGAGGCCGTGGATCCCGAATATGCCGTCATCAGCGTGGGCGCCGATAACGACTATGGCCACCCAACCGAGGCCACGCTCAACCGCCTGTCCGCCCTCCATATCCCGGTCTACCGGACGGACCTGCTCGGCGAGATCGCGGCAAGTTCCGACGGGAAAGCTGTCACGATCACGTGGGAAACAGAAACCGCCGCCCGGGAGGAGCCCTCCCAGACGGCAGAAAGCTATTCTTATGTCGGAAACGCGTCGTCCAAGGTCGTCCATCTCGCGACCTGCGGCAAGCTGCCGGGCGAAAACAACCGCGTCTATTTTGAAACGCTCGAGGAAGCCGTCGCCGCCGGATACCGCAAGCACGCAGGCTGCCTCGGAAATTAGCCAAACGCCTCCAGAACGCACCGATGCACCAGATCGTGTCCCTTCTGTGTGGGGTGGATGCCGTCGTTTGAAATGAGCGCCGGGAAGGCCGGGTTCTTGAGAAATTCGGGCCGGAGCTCTAAAAGCGGGCAGGAAATCTCGCGCGCAAGGCGGCAGACGAGGTCGTTATAATACTCCTGCCACCGGAAAATCCGGTCCGCGTCCCCGAGCCACGAGAGGATGTTCTCCTTGCTTCTGCCCTGCGACACGTGGTCCAGAAACCGGTGGGCCTCCAGCGGCACGAGCGACGTCATCCAGACGCTGCTGCCGGCCTGCCGGAGAAGCTTCACGAGCGCGCGGTAATTTTCCGCGAACGTCTCCGCCGCGATTTTGGGAAGGTGCGCCTCTTCGGGATGGTCGGACACGGCCTGCCAGTCAAAGTCGCAGTCATTGCCGCCGAAGGACAAAATAACCTGCGCGTCTCCGCACGCGTCCAGCCGCTTTTTCGCAATTGTGAGCACGGTGTCGCTGCAAGCGCCCATCTTCGCAAAGTTGGAAACCGTAATCCCCTTCTGCGCCAGCGCGTCAAAATTGTGCTCGCTGCAAAGATGGTATCGCCCATCCTGATATGTTACGCCCTTGGCAATCGAGTCGCCGAAGATCACGAGCCGTTTTCCTTCCGCCATCGGTAAAGCCTCCTGTGTGTTTCTGACACCCAGTTTACGCTTACGGCGGCAAAAAGTCACCCGAAGCCGTGAAAAGCAGCTCCCCTTTGCCGGGTGAATCACTCTCCCAACGATAGAAAAAGGACTCTACCGGGAGCAGAGTCCTTGATTTTCAGGCATTTTTCGCGTGCCAGTTGCGTTTTACAGAACCTTCCGCTATAATAGCGTCAGAATTTCAAAGAGAGAAGAATGTCTATGCTATACTACCTTCTGCTGCTTCTGGCGGGCGCGCTGCAGGGCGTGATGGTCTCGCTCAACGGCCAGCTTGGAAACTACTATTCCCCGTTTGCCATCTGCTTTTTTGTGCATGGTATCGCGCTCATTTTGCTGCTTGCCTACCTTCTGGCAAAGAAAACGCCGCTCGGCTTCAAAGGCGCGCCTTGGTACGTGTATCTCGTCGGCGCGCTCGGCATCGCGATCGTCGCGTCCACGAGCTGGTGCACGCTGCGGGTCGGCGCGAGCGTCTTTCTCGCGATCTCGACGGCGGGACAGATCATCTCCTCGCAGCTCATCGATCAGTTCGGCTTTTTTGGCATGCCGGTACAGAAATTCAATGTGAAGCAGATTCCGGGCTACGTGCTGCTGGCCGCGGGCGTGGCGCTCGTGGTGACGGGCTGAGGAGGGGTAAGGATGTTTCTCTACTATCTGACGTCGTTTGTAAACGGCTTTATGAACTCCGTCAACAAAATGACAAACGTCAAGGCCGGGCAGTGCTTCGGCGCGGCGAAGGGCTCGCTCATCAACTACTTAGAGGCGACTTTTTTATCCCTCGCGCTCGTGTTCATGACGTCCGACCCCTCGGAGCTCGCCCCGTCGCACGTCTTTTCTGTCCCCGCGTGGGCGTATCTTGGCGCGATCTGCGGGCTTGTGGCGATGGTCCTGATTATCGTGGGAACGCTTCACACGCACGTGCTCGTCTCGTCCATTGTGGCGCTCGTCGGCAACCTCGGCATGGCGCTCGTGCTGGACTACGTGTTCTACGGCCTTTTCAGCTGGCAGCGCGTGATCGGAATTCTCCTGATCCTGCTCGGCATCACCTGGATCGAGAAAATGAAGACTGCCGGAAAGGCCGCTGACTGACGCTCTGGTATTCTTCTTTCGGCAATGCCTGGCCTCCGTTTCCTTCGTAGGGGGCGACGACTCTGTCGCCCCGCAAACCGCATATCCGAAACGCGAAAGCCTGCGGCGAAATCGGTGGTTCCTCAGGGCGGACAGAGGCGTCCGCCCCTACAAACTTTTGGGCACTTCCGGGAGGTTCGTAGGGGGCGATGCCCACATCTCCCCATTGGGCACCAACGAATTCGCCAAAAATTTTCGAAAAATCGGTCATATTTGCCGGGACGATGTGGGCATCGTCCCCTACGCAAAACTGCGGCATTTTACGTCCACTTACCCTTAATCAAAACCCGCGTCGGAATCCTGCTTCCGGCGCGGGCTTGTTCTATCGTTCTGTGCCGAGGAAGAAGACGGAGACCACGCCGGGGCCGGTATGAGAGCCGATGACGGGGCCGACGTAGTTGATAATGATATCCTGGATCGCCGAGCGCTCGCGGATGTAGTCGGCGACGAATTTCGCGTCGTCGTAGCAGTCGCCGTGGCAGATGAACATCGTCTGAGACGGAAGGTCGGTTGAGGTCGTAAGCGCCTTTTCTGCCAGCGCGATGAGGGAAGCCTTGCGGCCTCTGGCCTTCGTGACGTTCGCGAGATGACCGTCGTTATCCATGTGCATGACGGGCTTGATCTGCATGACCGTACCCAAAACCGCCGTCGTTGCAGAAATTCTGCCGCCGCGCTTTAAGTACATCAGATCGTCCACCGTGAACCAGTGGCAAAGATGCAGCTTGATCTCCTCTAAGTAATCGCGTACCTCCTCGATCGTCTTGCCCGCCTGCTGCTGGAGCGCGCCGAGGTAGACGTAGAGTCCCTGACCAAGCGACGCACACAGGCTGTCGACGGTCAGGATCTTGCGCTCGGGGTATTTTTCACGCAGATCGTCCGCCGCGATGCAGCCGGACTGATAGGTCGTGCTGAGGCCCGAGGAGAAGCCGATGAAGAGAATGTCAAGCCCCTGCTGCAAGGTCTTTTCCATCGCCTCGCGGAAGCTTTCGGGGTTGACGGCGCTGGTGGACGCTTCCTCGCCCTGCCGGATGCGCTCAAAAAAGTCGTGGAAGCCGATTTCGCGGCCATCTAAATAATTGGCGTATGTCTGGCCGCCGATGGTAAAGTGCAGCGGCAGCACCTGCAGGTCTAACTTATCTGCCAGCTCCTGAGGCAGATCGCAGGACGAGTCGGTGATAATCTGAAAGGTTTTCATCGTGGTACCTCCTGTTGTTCTTTTCGCATTATACAATAGATTCCGTATAAATGCTATCCCCCGTTTTCGTTTTTTGCTCGACCGGCTCTTCCCCCATCTCTCCCGGAGCTTCCAAAAAGTGAAGGATTCCTTAAATTTTTCCGGGGACTTAACGGGGGCCTCAAAATGTGGTATGATGAGAAAAAACGAAAAGCAGGAGAATCCCATGCCAAACGATCTGCCGACCGACCGCCTGCCGACCATGGCGGAAACCCGCGCGATGCACGAGCAGGCTGTGCGCGCGAGAAAGAAAAAGCGCCTGCAAAAGACGCTTGTGACCATCGCCGTCACGCTGCTCGTGATCACGCTTCTTGCCGCGCTGGCGCTTTTTGTCCGCGCAAAGCTGCAAGCGCTCGATAAGCCCCTCGACGCAAAGACAAATCAGACCGCGCAGACCCAGCCGCAGGAGCCCTCGATTGAGCCAGACTCACAGGCGTCCGAGCAGCCAGAGCCAGAAACGCCGGCGGCCGAACCGGAGGCGGATACACTGCCCGAATCGGAAACCGAACCCGCGCAGGATTCGCCCGAGGAATCCGAGCCGGAAGAAACTCCCGCGCAAGAAGGCCCCGGCGAAAAGACATATACGCCCGCTTCGGTAACGGACGCAACAAAAACGCTCGATTTAGAGCTCTACAGCGAAAACGCGCTGCTCATCGACCTGGAGTCGAACACCGTCTTGGTCCAGAAAAACGCCGACGCGCGCATCTACCCCGCCTCGATGACGAAGGTCATGACCGTTCTCGTGGCCGCGGAGCACATTGAAAACTGGGACGAAACGTTCACCATGACGCAATCGATCATTGACCCGCTGTTTCTGGCCGACGCGAGCATGGCGGGCTTTGTCCATGGGGAAGCGGTCTCCATGACGGAGCTTCTCTACGGCGCGGTTCTCCCCTCCGGCGCAGAGGCGACGGAGGCTCTCGCCATCGTCACGGCGGGCTCGGAGGAAGCGTTTGCAGCGCTCATGAACGAAAAAGCACAGGCGCTGGGCCTCAAAGATACCCACTTTGTCGACGCCAGCGGCCTTCACGACGAGAACCACTACACAACGCTCTCCGATATGGCGATCATTATGCAGGCCGCGCTGGACAATCCCCATTGCCGGGAGGTCCTCACATCCGTGAATCACACGTCCCCCGCGACCACGCAGAACCCCGAGGGCGTTGCGATGACGAATCGCTTTCTGTACCGCATCCGCCCGCAGCAGACCGGAAATGTCGACATTCAGGCCGCCAAAACCGGCTACACGGCGCAGGCCATGAACTGCTGTGTGAGCTACGGCATCATGGAAAACGGCCGCGCAGCCATCTGCGTCACGGCGCACGCATGGACCGGCGACTACTGCATCGCCGACCATCTCGCGCTCTATGGAACCTACTGCGGCACTTAACTGTCACAAAAGCGGGGACTTTTGCGCCTATGAGAAAAGGGAGACGATCGTTTTGAAAACTGTCTGGGGAGAACAATTACATCCCGCATCTGTATTGCAGGAATATCCGCGCCCGCAGCTGGTGCGGGGCAGCTACGAAAATTTAAACGGTCTCTGGGACTATGCCATCACGAAAACGGACGCGAGACCGGACACCTGGGACGGCAGGATTCTCGTTCCGTTTTCGCCGGAAGCAGAGCTCTCGGGCGTCAATCGAACGCTCCACCCCGGGGAGATTCTCTGGTATCGCAGAACGCTGTCGGTCCCGGCGATCACGGCAGGTATGCGGCTTCTTCTGCACATCGGCGCGTGCGACCAGCGGGCAAAGATATTTTGCAACGGCCAATACGTTTTTGAGCACGTGGGCGGGTACACGGCCTTTTCCGCCGATCTCACAGCCTTCCTGCGCCCGGGCGATAACGAGCTCATCGTGCAGGCGCGGGACGATTTGGAAACCTCCCAGCTCTCGCGCGGCAAGCAGAGCAGTCATCGCGGCGGCATCTGGTACACTCCGCAAAGCGGCATCTGGCAGACCGTCTGGTGCGAGTGGGTGCCGGATAACCACGTCAAGGCCATCCGGTATACACCCGACCTCATCACGAACCAGCTGCTCTATCAGGTACAGGCGAAGCATCCCGCCGGGGCCGTCGTCCGGCTCTCGCTGCATGGGGAAGCGGTTACGGAAAGCATAGCGGATGAAAAAGGCTTCGGCGCGCTGGACATTCCGCCGGAAAACCTTCGCCTCTGGTCGCCAGAATCACCCACGCTCTACGATGTGGACGTGACGCTTGGCGAGGACCATGTCACAAGCTACGCCGCCATGCGATCAATCGGCGTTGGGGAAGACGAAGACGGCGTTCCCCGGCTGCTGCTCAACGGCAGACCGTATTTCCAGAACGGCGTTCTTGACCAGGGCTACTTCCCGGACGGACTCTACACCGCGCCGAGCGACGACGCCATGGTTTTCGATATCCAGCTCATGAAGGACATGGGCTTCAACATGCTCCGCAAGCACATCAAAATCGAGCCTATGCGCTGGTATTATCACTGCGACCGCCTCGGCATGCTCGTCTGGCAGGACATGATAAACGGCGGCGGGAAATATAACCTTCTCACCATCTCCGCGCCCCTCATCACCGGCATTCACCACAAGGATCACGACTACAGAAAATTTGCCCGCACCGACGCGATGGCGCGCGCGAGCTATTATACCGAGCTCACCGAGATGATTGCCCAGCTCTACAGCTGTCCGTCCATCTGCGCGTGGGTCGCCTTCAACGAGGGCTGGGGCCAGTTCGACGCGGCAAGCGCGGCGGCGTACATTCAAAAGCTCGACCACACCCGCATTATTGACCACGCCAGCGGCTGGCACGATCAGAAAATCGGAAAGCTTCAGAGCCTGCACGTCTACTTCCGCCCGTATCATTTTAAGCCCGACAAGCTTCATAGAGCCGTCGCGCTTACGGAGTTCGGCGGCTACACCCTCGCCGTCCCCGGCCACACGTGGGGCGACAAACGCTTTGGCTACAAGGGTTTCCGCGACAGCGCGTCTCTTGGCGAGGCTTTCCGCAAGCTCTATGAAACGCAGATCATCCCCGCGAAGGAACAGGGCCTGTGCGCCTGCGTGTATACGCAGCTGAGCGACGTAGAGGACGAACTCAACGGCTTTGTGACCTACGACCGCAAAACCGTCAAGCTCCCAAAATCCCTTGTCCGCGAGGTTTCCTTGCAGCTTCGCAAGTGAAACCATCTGAAACGCACAAAAGGAGGCCGTTCTATGATACAAACCATCGGCATTGTCAGCCTCTCGCGCGGCATTCTCGGAGAAGACTTTCTCCACCATGAGCTGGACCTCGGCCTTGCACGATTGAAAGGATTCGGTGCTCGCGTCAAATTTCTCCCCCATGCCTTAGACGGTCTGGAGTCTCTCGCCGCGCACCCCGAGCACCGCGCGCAAGACTTGCTGGACGCGTTCCGCGACCCGGAGATCGACGCAATTCTCTGCGCCATCGGCGGGGACGACACGTATCGGCTCGCCCCATATCTTTTTGACCACGACGAACTTAAAAACGCCGTGACAAAAAAGCCGTTCCTCGGCTTTTCCGACACGACGCTCAACCATTTCATGCTCCACAAGGTCGACCTCCCCACGTTTTATGGGCAGGCGTTTCTGCCCGACGTGTGCGAACTTGCACTGGAAATGCTTCCCTATACGAAGCGGTATTTTGAAGAGTTCTTAAAAACCGGAACCATCCGGGAGGTGCGCCCGAGTGAACTTTGGTATACCAGCCGCACGGACTTTTCCCCGGAAGCGCTCGGCACCGAGCTTCCCGCGCACAAAAACAGCGGCTTCGAGCTTTTGCAGGGCCCCGCGCAGTTCGAAGGCGAAATCTTAGGCGGCTGCATCGACTCGATGTATGAGATGTTCTCCGGCTGGCGGTACGGGGATATGCCCGAGGTCTGCCGGAACTACGGCCTGTTCCCCTCGATGGATGACTGGCGCGGGAAAATTCTGCTGATGGAGTCCTGCGAGGAGTATATGCCGCCCGAGACTTACAAAAAAGCGCTCGAAACCCTCCAGGAAACCGGCGTGTTTGACGCGGTCTCCGGCGTTCTCGTCGGAAAACCGATGGACGACATGTACCACGCGGAATACAAAAAGCTCCTTGTCAGCATCATTGCCAACAAAGAGCTTCCGATTTTGTGCAATATAAACGTCGGTCACGCGCAGCCGCGCTGCATCCTGCCCTTCGGCGTTCCGGTCCATGTGGACGCGGATGCGCAGGTCATTCGCTTCGATTGACCGGCATCGTTTCCCCGTCCGGCAGTCCCTTGCTCTTGAGCAGGAACTTGCGGAATATCTCCCAGAGAACCGTCAGCACCTGCAAAGCCGCGCAGACAAGGAAGATGAGCGACACGTTTTCGAGCTCAAAGGAAAGATACAGGCTGAGGCCTAACGTCCAGATGAGCGCCGACACGGACACGCCCTGCCACAAAATGCCCCACCAGAGGCTTGTAAACACGATGCAGATGATCGAGCAGACCGGCAACGCGTAGACAAAGAACATCCACGCCGGGTAGTCGACCTTGCAGATCATGAACATGCTGAAAAGGAGCGTCGCGACCGCCATCGTCAGCGCCAGCGACAGCAGCAGAATGAACATATGATAGTGCGGCTTCGACTCCTTCGGCGGCTGGATCTCTCCGATGAGCGCGCTGACGCTCACGCCGTAGAGATCGGCGATCTGGCTGAGGATATACACATCCGGCAGGCTCTCGCCCCGCTCCCATTTGGAGACGGATTTGTCGGAATAATTGAGCTTTGTCGCAAGATCGAGCTGGGTGTCATGGTGCGCCTTGCGATAGGCCGCAATGTTTTTTGCGACGGTTTTGCGCAGAGTGGCTTCGTCGGTCTGCAATTTGGTACCTCCTGGTAATTATCGTGAAAAGCCCTTGATTTTCAAAGGATTCTACTGTGAGTAGAGTGGCTCTATCGCGCCGCGATAGTCCAAAGACGCGCCGGGAGGGTGACATTTTCGCAGGCATCTGCTAAAGTAGAGCCTGGGAAGAGGAAATACTGTGTCACCTGTTCATCCGGCACAGTGTTTCTAGGGAAGCTCTGATTCCAGCGGCGATTTGATTCAGCGCGAGATTTTGGCGCAAAGTAAGGTATGGAAGCGCAGGAATGCGTTCTGTATTTCAAGCCTTCAAACCGCAGCATTGGGGCAAAATATCCGCTGAAGCGAAGTGACGATGGATTCCGAGATTCCCAGTATACCATATTTTTTATTGACGTGCAAGAGCACGCAAGCATGCGCCTGGCATCCACACACCGTGCCGGGCGCATTTTTTGCGCGTTCTTGACGCTTGACGTTCTGAGGGAAAATTGTGTAGAATAGAGAAAACAAGAAGGAGGTGTGCTATGATCGACAAGGCCGCCATCGAGCAGCAGCTCGCGGAGCTGCCGCTGTTCCAATATGACTGGATCACGACCTCGGAGCTCGTGTTTTCCGAACGTGTACGCTATATCTGCCAGACGCAGTGCCCGATGTACAATACGACGTGGGCCTGTCCCCCGGCGGTCGGCACGGTCGAAGAATGCAAGGCGCGCTGCCTTTCCTACCCGGAGGCGCTCATGATGACCTCCATCACCGAGGTCTCGGATATCGCGAATTTAGAAGAGACGCTCGCCACCCGAGGGCCCCACGAGGAGCTCACCCGGCAAGTGCGGGACATGATTGCCGCGCAGGGCGTGGAGACCCGCGCACTTTCCACCGAGGCCTGCGCCATCTGCCAGCATTGCGCCTACCCGGACGCGCCGTGCCGCCACCCGGACCGGATGTTCCCCTGCGTGGAGAGTCAGGGCATTCTGGTCACCGACCTTGCCGAAAAGCACGGTCTGGATTTTATGAACGGCAACATCGTCGTCTGGTTCTCGCTGATCCTATTTAAATAAGGGTATCAAGCCTGGAAAGCGCGTCAGAGAACGGCTCCCATGCGCCCTGCATTTCCGGCAGCGCGCAAAAGCGCTCTTCCTTGCCTCCCACGCCCGGAAGCGTCAGCGCGTAGGACCAGAGCGCCGGAGACGCGGCGTTCACCCGGCTCCCATATTTTCCGTCTCCCACCAGCGGGCAGCCGCGCGAGGCGAACTGGACGCGGATCTGATGCGTTCGGCCGGTAGAAAGCCGCACATGCACAAGGCACCGCCCATTCGATTCCGCCAACACGCGATAGGACAGCGCCGCTTTTTTGACGCCCTTGCGCTCTTTGGAGACAACGAAGGTTTTGTTTTTGAACCAGTCGTGGAACAGTAGATCGTGAAGCTCCCCGGAATCCTCCTCCGGCCGTTTCGTGAGCACGGCCAGATATTCTTTTTGAAGCTTCCCTTCCTGAATCGCCTTTGAGAGCTTTGCCGCCATCTTTTCCGTCTTCGCGAAGACCATCACGCCGCCCACCGCCTGATCGAGCCGGTGCACGGGGTAAATACTGCACCCAAGCTGCCGCGAAAGAAGCGCCGGAAGGTCGTTTTCTCCTTCTCCCTGCGCGCGCACACCGACAGGCTTGACGCAGAGCGCGAGCTCCGCTGTTTCCCGTATAATTTCGAGCATCCAACCGCCGCCTTTCCGGCTGTATTCTATCATAACTTCCGGCCGGCGCGCAACCGCGCCGGACAAGAAAGATGAGGAACCTGATTGTATGACCCCCAGAGACTATCAGCACAAGAACATGATACAGATTTTTCTGTACTTTTTTAAGCCCCACATGGGCCTTTTCATTTTAGACATGGTCTGCGCGCTCATTGTAGCGCTTGTAGATCTGGCCTACCCGCTTGTCTCGCGCTGGGCAATGTATGAGCTTCTGCCGCAAAACGCGTACCGGACGTTTTTTGCCGTCATGGGCGTGGTCGTGCTGGCCTATCTCGTGCGCGCGTTTTTATATTACATTATCACCTACTGGGGTCACACGTTCGGCATCCGCGTCGAAGCCGACATCCGAGAAGCTCTCTTCTGCCACATGCAGGAGCTCGGCTTCGACTATTTTGATAAGAACCGCACGGGCCAGCTCATGAGCCGCTTAACGAGCGATCTTTTTGAAATCACCGAGCTTGCCCACCACGGCCCGGAGGACCTTTTCATCTCGTTCGTCACGATCGCCGGCGCGCTCATCATCATGTTCCGCACCGAGTGGCGGCTGGCGCTTGTCGTCTGCGTGATCCTGCCGGTCTTTCTTGTGACCGTTCTGCTGCGGCACAAACAGATGCGGAAGGCCTCGCGCAAGGTCAAGCAGCGCGTTGGGCACATCAATGCCGACATTGAGTCGAGCCTTTCCGGCATGCGCACGGCGAAGGCTTTTGCAAACGAAGCGCTCGAGCGCGAAAAATTCCGCCGCTCCAACGGCGCATTCAAGGTCTCCAAAAAGAGCTTCCACCGCGAGATGGGTATTTTCATGGGCTCGATGGAGCTGTTCATGAGCCTTCTTTCCGTCGCAGTCGTCACGATGGGCGGCTACCTCATCATGAAAAACGAGCTCAATTACGCGGACCTTCTGATGTTCAGTCTCTACATCACGACCTTTGTAAACCCCATCCGAAAGCTCGCGAACTTCACCGAGCTTTTCGCCAACGGCACGGCAGGCCTTGAGCGCTTCACGCAGATCATGCGCACCGAGCCCACCTTGCAGGACGCGCCCGGTGCATTGGAGCTGACGCACGTCGAGGGCAAAATCGATCTGGAGCATGTCGGCTTTTCGTATGACGGCGATCTTGCGGTGCTTCACGATATCACGCTCCATGTCGCTCCCGGCCAGACCATCGCGATCGTCGGCCCCTCCGGCGGCGGCAAGTCGACGCTCTGCCAGCTCATCCCGCGCTTTTACGACGTCACGTCCGGCAAAATTCTCCTCGACGGACTCGATGTGCGCAGCCTCACGCAGAGGAGCCTGCGCCGGAATATCGGTATTGTACAGCAGGACGTGTTCCTGTTCGCCGATTCGATTCTGGAGAACATCCGCTACGGCAAGCCCGACGCGACGATGGATGAAATCGTGGAGGCCGCGAAGCGCGCGGAGATTTACGACGACATTCTGGCCATGCCAGACGGCTTCGACACCTACGTCGGCGAACGCGGCACGCTCCTTTCCGGTGGGCAGAAGCAGCGCATTTCGATTGCCCGCATTTTCCTCAAAAATCCGCCGGTTCTGATTCTCGACGAGGCGACGAGCGCGCTTGATTCTCTGACCGAGTCCAAAATCCAGCACGCGTTCGACGAGCTGGCCAAGGACCGCACAACGCTCATCATTGCCCACCGCCTCTCCACCATCCGCGCAGCCAGCCGCATCCTCGTCGTCTCCGACGGCGATATCGTCGAGGCCGGCACGCACGCAGAGCTCATGGCCATGGGCGGCGTGTACGCAAGGCTCTGCAAAACGCAAAATCTATTGGCTTGATTTTTTCGATTGTTTCCGCAGTCCTCCGGGACTTTGCTAATTTCCCTGTGATGCGTAGGGGTCGATGCCCACATCGACCCGGCGGTAAAATCCGTTTTTTCGGAAATCTTCGGCGAATTCGAAACTGCCCTTGGGGCGATGTGGGCATCGCCCCCTCCGAACCCGATTGGGGAACTCGTCAAAATATGTTGGAAGGGTACGCCGCTTGGCGGCGCGCCCTTCTTGCTGCTCTGGGATATTTTATTTTTCGATGTACCGCCGGAGAAGCGCGGCGATCTGCGCCCGGGTAAGGGACGTGAGCAGATTCAGGTTCTGATTCTCATCGCCCTTTAAAATTCCTTGTTCAACCGCCCAGCGCGCAGCCTCCTGCGCATACGCGGGGACTGTATCCGCGTCCGCGAAATCTTCCAGATTGGTATCTGTCGTCAGCTTCTGATTCTTTTTCTGCGCAAACCGGTACAGAAGCGTCACCATTTCCGCACGCCCGACCGCTTTTTCCGTGTCAAACGTCAGCCCGTCAAGAAGACCGTTGTCCTGCACCCAAGCGAGCGCTTCGCCGTACCAGTTGGGAATCTCGCTCTTCGCCGCGGGCCGGCCGGCGAAGTTGTAGACGATCTGAAGCGCGGCGGGCCACGAGACGAGGCCGCTCGGCTCCATGTGTCCGTCTCCCGTGCCGTTTAAAATTTCCTTTGCCGTAGCAAAGCGCATATCGTCATAGTACCACGCGCCCGCCGCAAGATCGGAAAACGGCAGGAGCTCTCCCGTAACCGTCACCGTGCAGGAAGAAGCCGCTTTCCCGCACTTCGCCGTAATCACCGCCGTTCCTTCGTCAAGGCCCACAACGCGCCCGCCATAGACGCTCGCCACCTCCGGCGCGCTCGATTCCCACGTGACGCTCTTGACCCCAGCGTCCTCCGGAAGGCACACAGCCTCCAGCGCCGCGGCATCTCCCGCTTGCAGTTCCAATTCCTCCTGCGAGAGCTGAATTTCCTCTACCGGAACCTGCGTCCACGGGTTTTCCGCCCGCGGGTCGGTCGGGTCCCAGCCGCAGTCGGCAGGCACAGTGTCGACCGCGCGCTTGGGCTTTCCAAGCGGTCCGGGGTCGTCGCTGTCGTAGATGGTCACGCGCGTTCCGGGCGCGCAATTGTCATAAATCCACTTTGCGTCCGCCGTTTGCAGCCGCACGCAGCCAAGCGAGGCAACGCCGCCGAGCATATTGTACTCCTGCGCAAGCATCGTTGAAGGCTCTGGCGCGGTGTAGCAGATGGAGTGGAAGAGATAGTTTCCGAAAAACTGCGTTGAATACTGTCCGTATGTGCCGTCAAACATCAGGCACCATTCCTTTTTGACGCTCGTGACCGAGTAGCTTCCAAGGGGCGTCGCGTGTCCCAGCCGCCCGGTCGAGCAGATCATCGCCTTGTAGGGAACCGTGTAGTTTCCCGCCTCGTCCTGTGTATACACCGTCACGGTGTTCATCTTCCGGTTCACCTTAATTTCATAGGGAAGCGAATTTGTATCAGCGGCAGACGCGCCCACCATGAGCGCCCCGCATACCATCACCATCGCCAGAAGCGCCGTCATCATGCGCTGCCATCTTTTCATATGTACTGTCCTCCGTTTTCTGATAACGGCTATAGAATACCGTAAAAATCTCCCGAAGTCCAGAAAAATCTACCCGCCGCGACGCAAAGCGGCGCTCCGTCCGCCCGCATGGAGCAAACAAAGCGCCGCTGGTTCATTTGTGTATCAGAAAAGCGCGCTGAGCATCCACGCCAGCCCCACAAGACCGCCTCCCGCGAGGCTCCAAACGAGCTTTGACACAAGGCTCTCGCGCAGCCTACCGCCCGGAAGATGCGCCGTGCTGTAGCCCTTTGCTGCCTGCTGCGCCTGCCGCAGAAGCTCATCCTGCGTCACGTTGCAGCTGTCCTGCGCGTCCGGCCGCAGCAGAAAAATCGCCTGCTCAAAGAGCTTCTGATCGGGCGGACGCACCACGATCACCTGTCGGTTGATCCCCTTTACCATGGAACTTACCTCCTTTGCTTTGCAAAGAAAGTTTTTCCGGTTCCAGGGCAAATTATTCCTTCGCGGCGATTTTGTCAGAGTTCGAGCGTGTCGTCCTGCTCGATCCAGTCCTGCACGGGAACGACGGTAAAGTCCCGCTTGCTGTTTCGCACAACGACGCGTTTGATTCCTGCGTTGATGATCATCCGCCTGCACATCGAGCAGGACGTCGCGTCGGATAAAACTTCTCCCGACAGCGCGTCGTGTCCCACCAGGTACAAATCCGCTCCGATGCATTCGTTGCGGGACGCGGAGATGATCGCGTTGGCCTCAGCGTGGACACTTCTGCACAATTCATATCGCTCCCCGCGCGGCACCTGCATCTGCACGCGCACACATCTGCCAAGGTCCGAACAGTTTTTGCGGCCTCTTGGCGCGCCGTTGTAGCCCGTGGCGACGATCTCGTCGTTGCGGACAATGATCGCGCCGTACTGCCGCCTGAGACACGTCGAGCGCTCGAGCACCGTCTCGGCAATATCCAGATAGTAGTTCTCCTTTTCAATTCTTTGCACGCAAGTTCCCTCCTGCCAGCGTCTTTTTGTGTAGTATAGCATATCGCCCGCCCTTCCCGCAACCGATTTTCCTTGCCGCTTCGCCGGTTTTGTGCTATACTGGTCTGGAATTTACGGGAGGTGGTCATTGTGAAAAAGCGGCGGGGCTTCTGCGCGCTTCTGGCGCTGGTGCTGTGCGTCTCGCTCTGCGCGCCGATTCTGGCGGACGGAGACATTCTCTTTGTCGCCGTGAACGACTCGATCCCACTGACACTCTCCGCCCTTCCCTACGAGTCCTCCTCCGGCATTTACGTGCCGTATACGGCCTTTGACGCGTCTCCCGGCGGGGTGATCCCGGCCTATAACGCGCAGGCGCAGACGTTTGTTCTTTTTACAAGGCAGCGCCGTCTCGTCTTTGACCTTTCCGAAGGAACCGTCACCGATCAGGACGGTAACGTTAAAACCGTCTCGACGACGTTCCGCGGCGGCATGTTGTACGTGCCGCTCGTCTACTGCGCGTCGTTCTTCGGCCTCAAGGTCACACTTTTAAAAAGCGAAAGCGGCTACCCGATTCTCCGCTTTACGACCGGCAGCGAGGTGTACGACGACTCCTTGTTCGTCGAAAAGGCCGAGAGCCTCATCCGCTACCGCATCGAGCAGATGAACACCACCGAGCCCGAGCGAAATCCCTCCGGCAATCAGCCGGACACACCCAAAAATCCCGAGCAGCCGGCGGACCCGGAGCCCGAGCAGCCGCCCGCGACGGTCTATCTCGCGTTTACAAACGCCGGGACGATGGCGGAAAATGCTGCACTTCTGGAGGAGTATTCCCTTCGCGGGACCTTTTTCCTGACGGCCGCCGAAATTAACGCCGACCCTGCGCTCTGCCGCGCGCTCTACGCCACAGGGCACATTCTGGGGGTCACGGTCCCGGAGGACTGTGAAAACGTCGCCGCCTCGCTTCTGGAGGCCAACGACGCGCTCTGCCGCGCTCTCAATTTCAAGACGCTCTTCGCGCTCCTCCCCGCATGGCAGCAGGAAGGCATTGTGGACTTTGCCATTCTCACGCGCCCGCAGGAGCCCGTTACCGCCGAGTTTGCCGCGCAGCAGTCCGATACCGCGCAGCTTCTCGTCCTGTCCGAGAACGCCGCGCAGGCGCTCGCCACGCTCCACACTGCAAACGCCAGCATCGAGCTGCTTCGCGAAACAACGAAGCTTCCTTGACAGGAACCGTCTTCGCAGGGGTCGATGCCCGCATCACCCGGCAAATGGAACCGATTATACGGAAATCTATGGAAAATTTGCAATTGCCCTTGGGGCGATGTAGGCATCGCCCCCTACGCGTTGGTTTCAGAGTTTCCGTAA
>ERZ832522.1995-NODE-1995-length-25961-cov-40.428318_pt1 | contig 25961 bp, 25 predicted proteins | sample MGYA00519951_ERZ832522 | MGnify/ENA primary metagenome ERZ832522 (study PRJEB31850, sample SAMEA3708728) | human gut metagenome | biome: human gut; feature: human-associated habitat; material: faeces | place: China | collected 2014 ... | reverse complement strand
GTAGGCAAACAGGTTTAAGACCTTGACAGGGCGTCCGGCCCTGCGGATCTTTTCACCAAACCAGTCCCAGTTTGCAGCCTGCTCGGGAAACAGGCCAGTGTGCTTAAAACTGAAGGGTTTTAAATTGAAGGTCAGTTCCTTGTAATTAATGGTCCACTGCTGGGGCAGGGCAAAAAATTCCCATTCGCCTCCGCCTTTGCTGCTGCGGTGGTAATGCCCGTTCATTTTTTTCCATCCGCGGTGAGTTTTTGGCGTATCCCAGATTACCTGGGGGTCGGGACGCACTAAGAGATAGTCCCCCCAGCGCTCCAGCTTTTCGCCCTTAGAGCAGTCGATCACTTCATAATCGTTCCATCCATCTGCAAGCCACATAAATTGATAAACCTCATTTCTTTCAGAATTATATAGTGCCCGTGTCGGCGCACGGCGCTGTTTTTGTGATTGATTCCTAATGAGTATAGTCCAAATAATACTGCATCGTCAAGCGCTGTGCTGTGGGTTTCAAAAGATAAAGAAAAGACAATTGAAAGTTTCTGTATGAATTATTAAAAAAGTATAAAATCAGATTGACTTTTTTATAAAATGTTGATATTATGTCAGTAGAAATGGAAAAATCCAGTGAAAGTTATTGATTAAAAAGAAAATTTTTTCAATGTAAAAAGGCCGTATTTGTTGAGGAATTATAAATGAATTGTTAATTCGTGTCCGTCCATCAGATAAAACGGTTTTTTATTTTCACAAATGGATCATCCATTAGGTCAAGTATGGGAGAGTATTCGAAAAGGAAATTTCCCATAAAAGAAAGGAGTACATAGTATGAAGTATTTACAAAAACTGGGTAAGGCCCTGATGCTTCCTGTAGCATGTCTGCCGATCTGTGGTATCCTGATGGGAATCGGATATTATCTCTGCCCGTCTACCATGCAGGGCGGCGAGGTTGAAGGAATCCTTCAGCAGATTGGTTTCCTTCTGGTAAAGGCAGGCGGCGCTCTGATTGACAATATGGCGATCCTGTTTGTAATCGGTGTGGGTGTTGGGTTATCTGAGGATCATGACGGTACAGGCGGACTTGCAGCTCTGGCTTCCTGGCTGATGCTCACAACACTTCTGTCTACCGGATTTGTTACGACCATTATGCCCTCTATCGCTGAGGATGCTACCAAGACACTGGCATTCGATAAGATTGCGAATCCCTTTATCGGTATTATTGCCGGTATCATCGGTTCCATGTGCTACAACAAGTTCAAGGATACCAAGCTTCCCGACTGGCTGTCCTTCTTCAGTGGTAAGCGCTGCGTAGCTATCGTAGCAGGTGTGGTATCTATTCTGGCATCTGTTGTACTGCTGTTCGTATGGCCTTTACTGTTCGGCGGTCTGGTAGCTCTCGGTGAAGCTATCGTAAGTCTGGATGTAGTCGGTGCCGGCATTTATGCTTTCCTGAACCGTCTGCTGATCCCTACCGGATTACATCACGCACTGAACAACGTATTCTGGTTCGATACCATCGGACTGGGAGATCTGCAGCACTTCTGGAAAGGTGAGACAAGCGCTGATGTATCCTGGAGCCTTGGAATGTATATGTCCGGCTTCTTCCCTTGTATGATGTTCGGTGTCCCCGGTGCGGCTCTGGCAATGGTAAAATGTGCAAAGCCCGCCAAGAAAAAGGCAGCGATCGGTCTGGTAGCTTCCGCAGCAATCTGTTCCTTCATCTGCGGCGTTACCGAGCCCTTTGAGTTTGCATTCATGTTCTTAGCTCCCGGACTGTATGTGATCTACGCAGCACTGTACGGCATCTTCACCATGATCACTGTTGCTCTTGGCTTCCGTGCAGGCTTCAGCTTCTCCGCAGGTGCGATGGATCTGCTGTTCTCATCCCGCCTGCCTGCAGCGGCTAGAATCTGGCTGATCATCCCTCTGGGTATCGCAGCATTTGTTGTATTCTACTTCGTATTCCTCTTCGCTATCAAGAAATGGGATCTGAAGACCCCCGGTAGAGAAGATGATGATGTAGAAGCAGAGAAGAAGATCGAGCTGGCAAATGATGATTTCGCAGCAATCGCAGCAACTATTCTGGAAGGCTGCGGCGGCAAGGACAACATTGCAAGCATTGACAACTGCATCACAAGACTGAGACTGGAAGTAAAAGACATTACCGCAGTGAATGATAAGGTGATCAAATCTGCAGGCGTAGCCGGTGTCATGAAACCCGGTAAGACCTCCGTTCAGGTAATCATCGGACCTAAGGTTCAGTTCGTAGCGGATGCATTTTCCAAGCTTTGCGAATAATAAAGCACTGATAAAACTGAATATATGACCGGAAGAAAGACCTGCTTGGGAAGACCATGCGGGTCTTTCTTATACGCAGGCCCGATGCCTGCGGGATGTATTGTAATGTAATGGAGAGAAAAGTCATGAAAAAATCAACAGGAAAGAGGGGAAACGGGGGATTTTCATTAGTAGAGCTGATCATTGTAATAGCTATCATGGCAGTGCTGGTGGGAGTATTGGCACCGCAGTATCTGGCTTATATACATAAGGCAAAGGTCGCTGCAGATCAGGCGAATCTGAAGAACTATTTTACGGAGATCCAGCTGGATTATATTACTACAGGAAAGTATAACCCGGCGGTCTATAGCATGTCTTCGGATAGACCGGATTCGCTGAAGCAGCGTGAAATTCATTTTCTGAACGGATCGACAGCCAAAATGCAGGCCGGATATTTCTCGGTGACAGAGGACACACGAGGGAAGGGGGGATACAATATCTATTATTATTGTGATGAGTGCCTAAGTGATAATGCTAGTGTGAAAAATAAGCATCTGGATACCTGTGCGACAACATTTCTGTGATGGCGGTTGAGAGGAATATGTTATCTTCCCAGACATAACCCGATATTATCAGAAATGTAACAAATGTACCCATGCTTCCCGGCGTAGGCGGCTGCCTGTCTGCGGATGGTGGGATCCATTGCGTATTCCAGGGTGTAAGCGGTACAGCCGTGTGACATAGCCAGATCTAGATACTCAGTATAGTATTCACGCGTGCTTTGATCATTTTTAGTATAGATATCCTTTGAAAAATCATACGCAGTAAAAACGTTCTCCTGGTTTACCCCATCGATGAGAACACTTTTTTCTGTTGTAAGATATTTTTTTACAAAACAGTCCCCACCGTTGATCATGATCTTTCTGCCGGTATGGTCCATATAGTCCAGAATCGTAAGGATTCCGTCATAGATGGATTCCTGCGGATAGTTATAGTATACATCCGTGTTATCGACAAAAAAGCCGTCCACACCCTTCTGTACCAGGGCGTCTACTCTGGAAGCTGTACATGCCTGCCATTCCGGAGCTGAGACATCGATCCATTTTTCCTCCGGCCAGTTCTCATAGGCACCCAGAGTATATTTCTCAAAGTCTGTATCATAGGATCGGAAGCTCTCGATCGATCCAATATTGATATAGGAGTAGATTTCGCGGATACCATTTTCTCTTAAACGGGCAATGTCGTTTTGGGAAAAATATTCCGCATCTATGACAAGCAGATCAATGTCAGAAAGTTTTTCTGTGATTTCAGAATCTTCGCCGATCAGGACAACGTATTTTTCTGCTTCATCGGAAGGACCAGCGGAAGAATATCTTCGTTTTCTTCAATTAACGGTACCTCCTTTTGCCGCGATCAGCCTTAATATCCGAATCCAAAGTCGGGGGCTTTTGACCCCGACATCATAATTATACTATAGATGACATAGTATTTCATCTATTTTGAAGTGGCTGGAGGGAATGAAGCATAGATAGAAAATGTTGTGAAAATATCGGTAAAAATGGCAAAAAGGGCGAAAAATATTGCAATTTGTGGTATAATTTTTATGTAAATGTAAGATGATGCCGGGATCAAAAAATTCCGGATTTGATACGTTCAGCGGTTAAGATAACCGGGAAAGTAGGGAGTTATATGAAGATTCAGGATTTTTGTGACATGAACAAATTTGAACAGATCATGAAGAACTGGGCAGGCAGCACGGGACTGGCAACCGTGGCTGTGGGTGCAGACGGAAAATACATCAGTGACTGTTATAATTTTACAGAGTTCTGTATTGATCTGACGAGAGGAAGCGCAGAGGGGAAAAAGCGCTGCGAGCAGTGTGACAGAGAAGGCCATGGTGTATATCCCTGCCATGCGGGACTGGTGGATTTCGGTATTCCGATCACGCTGGAGGATGGAACCGTGCTGGGCAGTATTATCGGAGGACAGGTGCTGCCGGAGAATCCGGATGAGGAGAAGTTCCGTCAGACAGCGAGAGAGCTGGGAATTGATGAGGATAAATATATTAAGGCTCTGAAAAAGGTAAATGTGAAGACTAAGGAGCAGATCGACGCTTCTGCAAATCTGCTGGGTGATGTGATCAACATGTTCGTGAGAGCCAGCTACGCCAACTGGAAAAACGAGAATCTGGTAGGTGAATTAAAGGGTGGCATCACGAAAGCTGCGGAACAGATCGAGGAAGCAACGGACAAGACCAAGGAAATCGATGGTTACAGCAAGAGACAGCAGATTCTGGCACTGAATGCTTCGATTGAGGCAGCAAGAGCCGGAGATCAGGGCAAGGGCTTCGCCGTGGTGGCAACGGAAGTACAGAAGTTAGCGAGAGATATGGCGACCTCAAGTGCGGACATTAAGAAGCTGTTGGGAGAGCTGCATGTAACGATCAACCATTTGAATCAATAGTAATTTAGAATAAAGTTTACAGGAAAACCGTTAATCTGATCCGCAAAGGCACAGAAAGGCGGTTTTTTTGCACTTTTTGCCTGTTTCCTTTTGATGTGTATAAAAAAGTCGGAGAAGCTGTCCGATATTCTCAATAGAGGAACCAGGTAAACAAACGGATTTGGCATTTATTTTCAAGGAGGAAATAATTATGGCGGGAATCGGAGCAACCGGCAGCATAGGTGCGTATGCTGCGCAGAGTGATTACAGCAAGAGTACGAAGACGAAGAAGCCGGAGGTATTCGGAACATCAGATAAGACAGCCGGCACAACAAGTGCGGGAAAGCCTTCCGAAACGGCACAGACCAGGGGAAAGACTGCGGATTACGGCAGAACCATCGGTCAGCCGGAGCTGTCGGAGAAGGCTGCGAAATACTACGAACAGCTGAAAAAGAAGTACGGCAATTATGATTTTATTCTGGTCAGCCGTGACCAGAAGGAAAATGCAAAGGCAAATGCCGCGCAGTACGCCAACAGCTTTAAGACTGTGGTACTGATCGATGAAGACAAGATTGAGCGGATGGCGACAGATGAGAAATTCCGGAAGCAGTATGAGGGAATCTTAAGCGGTGCAGCAGCACAGATACAGCAGTTAAAGACCAGCCTGCAGAGTTCCGGTGCGCAGGTCAAGGGCTTTGGAATGCAGGTAAATGATGGAGGAACACTGTCATTTTTCGCTGTATTGAAGAAATCAAGCGCGGATCAGAAGGCAAGAATCGAGAAAAAAGGCGAGCAGAAGAGAGCAGAAAAAAAAGCTGCGGAGAAGAAGGCTGCTAAGAAAGAAAAGGAAGAACGGCTAAAAGACAAGAAGTCGGATAAGGTAGCAGACAGCAAGGAGGAAGCCGGCACAGAGGATACGGTAACGATCAGCGCCGGTTCCATAGAAGAACTGTTGTCTAAGATAGAAACCTACAATTTCAACACACGGAGTGACAGTGTACAGACCGCAGGTGAACGGCAGATCGGCCAGAACTTTGACTTCAGAGGGTAAGGTGAGGATGTATGATTTCTATGGGGAGGCCCGGAGGTGCTTACGGAAGCGGCAATACCGGTTTGCCGCAGGAATTTTCCGGAGGAAAGAAGACGCAGAACAATCAGAAGAGTATCTTTGGAGCAAAAAATAAAAGTTCTGTCACCGATATCCGGCGGATGTTGGCGAGAGATGACCGGAACGGACAGACACAGGTGGCGAACAGTTGGGGACAGGATTCTATTGTGACGAGTACTTTAAGTTACAGTGAATCGCTGCGGAATCAGAGACAGCAGACAAAAAATACGACATTAGCACTGAAAAAACTGAAGTACCAGTTTAAAAGTATTTCTTCGAAGATACTGCGGAGCAAGACTTCCCAGGCGGCGAAGCAGGCAGCCGGACAGGCGAGAAGAGAGATCATGCGCCTGAAGCGTCAGAAGCAGAACAGTGACAGCGACAGTGAAGAGATCGATGCAGCAATTGCTCATGCACAGGCTATGGAACGTGTGGCGAAGAAGAAAGCAAAACATCTCGAAGAAGAGGAAATGGTGAAGGCCGCGGGTGGAATCTGCCAGGGAGACCGGATCAGCGAAGAAGAGACGAAGGATGTGCAGGACGCAGAGGCGGAAAACGCGCAGAATGAGGAAGAAATGTCTGCGGAAGGTTCTGCGGATGAAGTGTCCGGAGACTTCTCTGCGTATGAGTATGCAGGCAATGAGGCGTATGCAGGGGATAGCTATGATACATCTGACCATATTGCTCTTGGCATGGATACATTCTATGCGCAGGCAGGAGACTTTATGTCGGAAATGAGCGATTTCACCTCGGAGCTGATGCAGGAAATGTCCGATAGCTTACGTGATCTGATGGAAGAGATGGGGCTGGATGGAATATCAGATACTGCGGTCTCTGTGAACAGGGAGATGGATCCCGCAGACCTCAAGATGATGAAGATCAAACACCGTAACAAAGAGATGAAAGACATCGTCAAGGCTGATGCGGAGTACCTGAAAGCAGTCTTCGACTACCTGGAGAAAATGAAAGACAATGCAGTCATTCCCACCGGGAACACCGGAGCGGTTTCCATCGGCATGACCGGGACTTCATTTTCCGCAGATGCTGTCGGCGTAGGCGTACCGGCGGCTCCCATGCCGGTGATCAATATTACATTATAGGATGGACATATAAGAAGAAATTTGACATCCCGGACACTGTGTTTGTGAGACAGACATAGTGTCCGGGATGATTTTATATAGAAACATTTTTGATTTTCGTGATTATTTTCGCCCGTACAGGATTCCCATGCCGGAGATCATCCAGGGAGCAGCGGCATATCCCGGGATAAAATCCAGTTTCTTTTCAAGATTGCCGATGTAGTGGATCTCCGTGATTCCTTCTTTTTTCAATTCTTCGACAAATTCTTCCATGTCACCGTAGAGTGCTTTCTGGGAGAACATGTCTTGAAAAGAGAAGGCACCGCCTTTTTTGACTACGCGCAGAGCTTCCCTGACCACATCCCGTTTATCCTTGGCGGAACGGACTTCATGGAAGACAAAGTTGCTGACAGCGGCATCGAAGGTCTCATCCGGATCTTCCAGGTGTGCGGCATCTCCTTTGCGGAAGGTGATTTGGTCGGCAACGCCCTCGGCTTTTGCATTGGCTTCACACTGCTCCTTGGCATAGTTCCACTCGGCACCCCAGTAGTCCATACCGACGAGTTTTGCCTTGGGGAAAGCTTTGGCGCAGCGGATCGTCAGTGCAGCAGCACCACAGCCGATGTCGAGCAGCGTACCTTCACCGTCCCATTCCAGATGATCTACGAGGTGCTGATGGACTTTCGCCATCATGTTGCCCTTCCCGAAGGCAAACAATTCATGACAGATATGCATGTAGATGCCATAGACCAGGCAGATTGCAGCCAAAATGCCCAGAATCCATGCCGGAATGGCAAGATGCAGCACCGGCCCGGTCACACAGGTGGCTATGCCGAGCACGGCTGCAGCAACATAGCACAGCGCCAACATCTTCTCAGGTACCCAGTTTCCGTAGTTCACGTTTTTGTTCATAACTAATCCTCCTACTTGTTTTCTGAATATAACAAAAGTTATATTTGTTATTTTTTATAAAAGAAAATGCCCACCGCATTAACGGTGAGCATCCTTCTTACTCTTGAAATATGTAATTAAACTCTGCGTTCCGGCATCGGCGTGAATACCGATGGCTTTCGTCAGGAACAAGCGGTGTTCCATATCGTAATCTCCTTTGATCAATTCCAAAAATCCGTGTAACCTCATGGATGTCAGAATCCGTAGTAATTCTTTATCGGGCACATAGCCTAGTTGTTTTTCATAATAGCTCTGAAAGGCGGTGAACATATTATGAAAGACTACATCCCGGAAGGATTCGTATTTGCTGCCGGAGCATTTCTCCAGTACCAGCTCACATTCCTGCCTGTGCGCACAGATATATTCCATGATCTCGCGTTCATTCTGCTCTGCGGTCTCAGGATGTTCCTGCTCTCTTTTGGCTATTTGCTGCATCATTTTCTGATACTCGGCAATCAGGGGATCCAGGATTGCCCCCAACAGAGCCTCTTTATTTTCAAAAGAGAAATAAAAAGCCCCGGTAGTAACTCCGGCACGTTTGCAGATATTCCGGAGGTTCGCCCCGGCGTAGCCTTTTTCCAGAAATTCTTCCCTGCCGCAGCGGATTAAGTTTTCTTCCGTGATTTTCTTACGATCTGTCTCCATAACAATTGTTATATTAGCATAGACTAACTCGTGGGTCAAGAAGGAATCTTCAGGTAAAATATTTTTTATTTTCGCAAAAATCTCTGCAAAAACATTTTGGTTTATTGTGATTATAAGATATAATAAAAATAGTAGCAGGAAAACTAAGATAGTGATATATAGCGGGGAAATGAATATGGACAAAGACCCATTTAAAGAATATCTGAGAGAATCCGAACCGAATAAAGCAACAAAAGGGTATGTGTGGAGCACGGCGGTTGGACTTCAGGCAGTAGATGGTCTGAAACCCTCGCAATATCTGATTGACACTGCAATTCAAAATATTGAAGGTAAGATCACGCTAAAAGAGGCACAGAGTCTTATAGAAAGCTATTACAATGAGAGACCTGTCCGTGTATCAGATAATGAACGCACGGAAGAAGCAGATAAAGTTTCCAGCCGTATTGCGGAGCTCCTTTCCGAAACGGCGTTTTCCTTTTCACCGAATGAGTATATAGCTATTCATCGTAAGCTTTTTCGTGGAATATATAAGCATGCCGGAAAAATAAGAGATTATAATATTACGAAGAAAGAATGGGTGCTTGATGGCGCAACGGTCATATATGGGAGTGCTTCAGAACTGCGTGCTACGTTGGAATATGATTTTTCGCAGGAAAAAGCTTTTAGTTATAAAGGACTTTCGATAGAAGAGAGCATTCATCATCTGGCTTTGTTTGTATCAAGGCTTTGGCAAATTCACATTTTTGGTGAGGGAAACACAAGAACCACAGCGGTTTTTTTCATAAAATATTTGAGAACACTTGGTTTTTTTGCAACAAATGATATTTTTGCGGAAAATGCATGGTATTTCAGAAATGCACTTGTCAGAGCCAATTATACGAATTTACAAAAAGGAATTCATGAGACAACGGAATATTTGGAACTCTTCCTCAGAAATATGCTTTTAAATGAACACAACGAGCTGCACAATCGAAATATGCATATCAGTGGACTTTTAAAGGATACAAAAGTGGACATTGGAACTTCAAAAGTGGACATTGGAACTCAAAAAATGGACATTGAAACATCAAAAGTGGACATTGAAACAAGATTGGCTGAAAAAACGCTGAATTTTTCAACAAAAACAATTATGCATATCCGTGTATTATATGAAAAATTCGGAGATTGTCAGTTTTTTGGCAGAGGAGAGGTTATGGAATTGCTTGGGCTGAAAAGTTCAGGCGCTTCTAAAATAATATCCAATATGGTACAGGCTGATGTAATCGAACCGGTATCCGGGCATGGAAAAGGAAAATACAAATTCAAAGAGTTATAGAGTATATTGGATTTAAAGGCATCGGAACATCCGGTGCCTTTTTTAAAAATACCGGAACCTTTTTACCGTCCGGCGACTCATATAGTATGAAGCCGGCGAAGAGAAGGAGGTGTTACTTTGTCAGTTATGACAAAAGAGGAATTTGTGCGGGAAGTGTGGGGCTATACCCTGCATATGTACCGACTGGCATATTCTATTCTGAATAATAGTACGGATGCGGAGGACGCTGTCAGTGAAGCGGTGCTGCATGCCTATGAAAAATTAAGGACACTGCGGGATCCGGACAGCTTTAAAAACTGGATCTTACAGATTACGGTAAATGAAGCGAAAAAGATTTATCGGCAAAATAAGCGGACCGGTGCGGTGGCATGGGAAGAGAATCTATCCCCCAAAAGGAACTTGCCATGCTTGATAGTCCCGAAAAATACAAAAAGGGCGTGGCTTTCTATGCAGCGCGGAGTACATTTTTCCTGCCGGAAGAGGAAATGACGGATGAGGAACTGTTGGAGCTGATCGATTTTCGGGAAAAGAGAGATTATAGCCTGGCGAAAATCACAGAAGAGATCGAGGCGGGCGACTATGAATATGTGAAGACGGAAGATAGTGCATTACCGGGTGATATGTCACAGGAGAGCGGATCGCAACAGACCCAGGACGCAGGAGAGGCAAGTGTAGTCCCGGGGGCAGATACGGCAGCACAGGAATGGCAGGTCGCCTATGAGGGAGACGTAAGTATCCGTTGTGCGGCAGTGGCAGAGAACGGTCTGTATGTGGGCGGTTTCACTGCGGACGGACAGGCGAGAGTGGAATATCTGCCTTACGGCAGCGGAACGCCAGAGACGTTTTTTGAAGATTTTGCAGAAAACGGAGAGGTCTACAGTCTGTGCACGGCACCGGACGGCAGCATCTATGCGGGACTGAAGGGACTGGCTGTACCGGGAGCGGAGCACGGCTGGCTGCCTGTAATCTATCATATCAGCCCGGAGGGAAAGCTTCTGAACAGTTTTACCGTAGGAGAGCGGGAATGGAATATCGTTGATAGTATGGCAACAGATGCCCAGGGCAGATTATATATGCGGATGCGGATGCAGGAGGACGGCAGTTATGTGCGGATCTATTCTGCGGAAGGAGAACTGATCGGAAACGTGGCGGATGACAACAGCTATGCCGTACAAGGTGCCGGAGCATTAGGACAGGGCAAGGACGGCAAAGTCTATGCGGCTGCACAGGCAGTGGGCAATACGACAGCAGGAGATATGGCTATGACATTAGTGTCAGTAGACCCGGAAAGCCTCAGGTTTGTTCCGGTGGCTGGAGGTGAGAATGTTATTTGCAGTGCTGATACGATCTACCCGTGGAAAATGGTGGCAGCAGGTGTGAGTGAGACGGCAGATTTTATCCTATGGGGATACAACGGCGTGGACACCTATCGTCTGGGTGAGACGGAATTCACCAGAGTGCAGGAGAACTGGGAGATGCCCTGCGGTACGGAAGGTACCTGTGCGGTCCTCGTACCGGACGGTCGCATTCTCTATATCGGCGCATCCGACGGCTTCCAGGGAACGACGGCGGACGGCGTGGAGATCAGCGGAAAAGATCCTGAGAAGACAGTGCTCTATTATGAGCCACTTGTAAAATAGAGTGACAATAAACTGGCGACACCGGGAAACCGATGCCGCCAGTTTTATAGTTCCAGACTGTTAAGTTTCCATCTGCTCAATTGTGCATTTACAGTGGTTATGTTATAAAAAGACCAGAAATAACAGAAAGCGGTCGCTTGGGTGAAAAAGTAGTAGATTCAGGGGTGAAATTTTGTTATGCTGTTTGTAACAAACGGAGTATAAAAGTCGTCAATATAGATAGAAGGGAAACAAAGGAGGGGCTTATGAAGAAGATTAACGTAAAAGCAACCATTTTTCTCAGTGCAATCGTATTGGTGGTAGTGGTACTTCTGCTGAATCTCATCGAATTCCGCAAAACGGTGGATTTCACGGTGCCGGGGATACAGATGCCGAAGGAGAACGCCTACGGGAAGCAGGAAGAGGTACAGGTGAGCGTCAACGGAACCTATTATTATCGGGTACTGCCCTGGATCCACGGCAGCTCTTTCCACGGGCAGATATCTTTTGCCGGAGAGGGAGAGGAACCGCAGAATTATTTCTTTACCTATGGAGCAAGCAGAGGATTTCTGAAGGAGGGAAGAGGGGCTGGCTGGATCGGAACCCCGGATGCCCAGACTACCGTAGCGATTTATCAGGCGGTACAGAATGTGGAAAAAGGGATGATATCCGTAGAGAATCCCGCCAGCTATGTTTTATATCCGGCGGCAACACCGGAAGAAGCCTATGCCATAGCGGATATATGGTATCCGGGAATGCTGGAGAATGAAGCAAAGACAGCATTCTGCGCGGCTTTTTTGCCGGAGGAATGCCCTCAGAAGATTGGCTGCAGCTTCTGTGCGGAGGATTACGATTATGTGGAAGATGTCGATACCGTAGAGCAGCTGTGGCAGGAATTTATACAACTTTCCGGAAAAGTGACGTCAGATCCGATCCCGCCGGAAGAGATGGTGGAAGGTGTGGGATATTTTCAGTTTGTCTATGCAGACGGTGAGACAAGGACCTTTCGCTACGCGTCGGAAGAACAGGGATTATGGATAGGTGAGGACGAACGCTGCCTGGTGGACGGCCAGGCTTTCTATGACTGGCAGGAGCGTCTGATGGAAGCGTTGCAGAAGTAAGCACGGGAAAGAGAGGGGCGGGAATCTGCTCCATTCGCAGCAGATCCCACATCGGACAGGGGTATGCGAAGCAGTATGGTGAGGAACTGCGGCAGTATTGGGAAGCAACCAATGAGGTTTTTGTGTGGATCAGTGAACAGTATCGGAAACCGTTATATGTCACTTCGGATGTGACCATAGGAGATGGAAAGACAGTGATCTCGTTCCGGGGGACCGGCACTTCCATGACTACCGGGGAGACAGAGGAAATCCATAGAGACTGCGTGCTGGATTTTGAAATGCATGCGGAGGTATTGCGCTCGGAAGAAGAGCCGGAGCTGACAGTAAGTGACTGGAATCCGGAAGAAGAGGGGCAACAGAATTAGATTTCTTACTTGACAGATGGGTCGGTAGAATGTAGACTATAATTACAAAGAGTCTATGAAACATCGACTATGCCTTGCCGGGGGGGCAGGACAGGAGGGGCTTATGGGTGAGAATATCTACAGAATATTTGACGGTGTATGGAACTTAAGTCTGGTGGGAGGATACTGCGTGCTGCTGGTGATCCTCGCCAGACTTTTGTTGCAAAAAGCACCAAAATGGTGCTCCTATCTGTTATGGGGAATCGTGTTTGTGCGGTTGTGCTGTCCGATACTACCGGAGACAGGAATCAGTCTGATTCCGGACAAATTGCTGTCTGTGGGGACAGAGATGACGTCCGGGCAGCAGACAGTCGGTCCGGGCAGTCATGGTTATGCAGAGGCCAACGATACGAAGGACATCGGAGATGTCCTGCGGCGGGAGTACGATGCAGAGGAAGTACCGGACAGCCAGACGGCAGAAAAAACGATGGCTGTGGGAAATGACAATACTGTCATGAATGCTGACGGCACGCAGGATTTTTCCCTGGGAACTGCGAGAACAGAAAGTGGAGCTACGGTTGCAGAGGTAGCAGCCAGTGGAACAGATGCAGTGATTTCGGAAACATCTGCCGGAACGGGTACTGACGCCCGCGCATGGACATACCCGGTGTGGTTCCGTGTATTATCCATGGTATGGTTGGCAGGAATGCTTGGCTTCCTGGGATATCATGCTTATTCTTATCTGCGTATGCGTAACCGGATTCGTAGACCTGACAGCGGTGTCAGACAGGTGGAACCGGGGATTTGCGAGATCGATGGTGGGCATCTGTCCTTTGTCATGGGGCTGGTCCATCCGGTGATCTATCTCTCTTCGGGCTTAGATCCTGAGAGCAGAAAAGTTGTTCTGTGTCATGAACGGGTGCACTTACAGCGCAGGGACTATCTGTTTAAGCCTGCGGCGTTGGTGATCTGCTGCGTCCACTGGTTCAATCCGCTGGTGTGGCTGGCATTTTATCTGATGAATATGGACTGCGAGATGTCCTGTGATGAAAAAGTTGTGAAGCTTCTCGGTGAAGAGAGCAAGAAAATTTATTCCTATACATTGTTGGAAGAGGCTTCCGGCGGCGAATGGAAACGCTATCGGGGCGGCTCCATCTGCGCATTGCTTTCTTTTGGCGAAGACCATGTGAAGAATCGTATCCGTCATGTACTGGATTATCGCAGGCCGCCATTCTGGGTCATGATCGGCGCGGCAGCAGTGCTTGTGATATTGGTGGTATGCCTGTGCAGCAACCCGGGCAGCGGAACGGATGCAGCGGATGTTGCAAATGCGGATAGCGGTGCAGAGACAGAGGCAGATGCGGCGCAGGCAACCGACGGGGCAGATGCAACCGAGGAAGCTGCAACAGGGGAGTTTGCGACGGATGAAGTGGATTATGAGACTGCAAAAACGGAATGGCTAGCGGTATTCGAGCAGGGTATTCATAGCAGGGAAGAGCTCGGTGTTCTGTTTGATGTGGCTGCCTTGGAGGATACCCGGTCTTTTGCCGGACAGGACGGCATCCAGTATCTTGGCTACGATGGTGTCGCGGCGCGGAAACTGCATCAGCGGATTTTAGACGGAGATGCCGCTGCCCATGAGACCTACAAGGATCCGGTGAAGGCTGCGGAAGCTCTGCTGAATCTACAGGGTGGCAGCGGGGAAATGACGGAACTGCTCTATGAAGCCGGGAGGCAGTATTTATTTTACCAAAAGGATTCCACAAGACCCGGCGAAGGCTCTGTGGGAAACGTACATTATATTTTCGCAGATGGATCCGCTATCGATATTCCCATGGTATTCGCGGAGGAGAGCAGTCAGATCTGGATGCTCTCCATGGGAGACATCGACAGTAAAGGACGGCATTCTACCGGCCCGCTGGACGGAGAAAATCAGGCCAGAGTGGTCTATGCGGAATACGGACCCAGGGATGAAGATTGGGCTACCGTGGCAGAACTGTCGAAAAAATGGGTGTATGTAAAGGTATCCCCCGGATCTTTTGCGGATGTTGCTGCTACTTATCAGGTCTCCAGCTACGGTATTTATGCGGCCACCGGGGACGACGCCGGACTGAATTGTATGGTTCCGGGATATATAGCGCCGGGATGTGCGGCAGAGGGACGTTCCACGGTTTATCAAAATATAGGAGAATATTATACGTCTGACAGTTATAGACAGGAGATGGCTTATCTGAAGCAACAGGATAGTGTCCGATTGTACTATTTTGCAGCTTCTGATTATCAGGATGGAGATCTGGACATCTGGATCGACACGATCCGGGAATATGATACTTCGGGACAGACCGGAGAAAACGGGGTCACGGACTGGAAGCTGCCGTCGGAGGCGCAGGATTTCTCCGCAGACATGCTAACTGCAGAAGACGGTTATTGGATCCTGAGTCAGAGCAACGGAACCGCCCAGATGAAACTTCCGCTGCTGTCCAATCAGCCGGTCTGGAACGGGAAGGTGGCGGCAGATCTGACGACAGAGGAAGCGGATGCTTATGCAACAGCACAGAGACGGGAGATTATGACGAATGTGGGAGTCGTATTCGATCTGTCTGGGCGAGCGGAGCAGGAGACTTATGCTCTGTTGGATCTGGACGGAGACGGAACCGCAGAGAAACTTCTGCTGCGTTCGAGAATGGCACAGGCAGTAAACGAAGTGGATCATTCGCCGCTGGATCAATATATATTTGCGGTGAATACCATGCAAGGCGAGACACGGACGGCCCAGAATCTGGGAAACAGTATTTACGCCTTCACTCCTGATGGCAGACAGATATTGCTGGCACTGATGCGCAGGGACGAGTTCGGACAGTGCGAGAGTTTCCTGTTCAGCTATGAGAACGGGGGATTACAGGAGGTAGGAAGCTTCGCGCAGGATATCCGGGAGATCTGGGTGGAAAACGGCCAGATCATCACCAACCAGCCCTATGATTATACGTTACAGAAGGAAAACCTGCGGATCGTATACCGCATTGGAAGTGACGGAAGACTGGCGGAGATCCCCACAGACCGCTATGATCTGCCGGGGCAGGCGGTCCTGCACGGACTCAATAAGGATCTGAAAGTCTGCCGGACTCCGGATGCCGGCAGCGAACGCTTTACCATCAACGCAGATCACGGAGTCTATTTCCTTTATCTGGATGCCGGCAGGCAGTGGCTCTGCGTGGAGACCGAGAATGGTGTCACCGGGTGGCTTAAGCTGGCGGATTATACTTATGAGGAAGCTTGGGCGACTTTTAATGACTTGATGCCATATGGCGGGTAAAAACAATTTATATTAGACCTTAGAGATCTGGTAGTATGCAGATACCGCACAGGGAGATGACGACAGAAACTTTAGATGGACAACAGGAGTAGAAGAGCGTATTATTGATGGAAAACTGAGAACCTGAGTGGATAAGTGCCAGAAGGAGACATTATGAAAAAACAATATAAATTAACGGCATTGGCGCTGACTGCCTGTCTGTTGACAGGATGTGGCGCCGGGGAAACGAGTGCTTTGGAGAATACGACGGCGGAGAAACAGCCAACAGAGCCGGTGGCAGAGACATCTGCGGAGACTTTCACAGAGACAGCCTCTGCTACGACAGAGGTTCCGCAGGAAACCACAGCACAGGAAACACCCATTGCACCGAAAGAAATTGCGATAGATTTCACCGGAGTATCGGAATTTCACCCGGAAGGAACTGCGGCGCAGCCCTATTCCCTGGAAATCCTTTCCGAGACGTATAACAATATTACTTTTGCAGACGAATGGTACAATGCATCGGAAGACATTTCCCTTCCCATGATCGGAGAAAACTGGGACTGCTTCTATGATGAAAATTATACCTATCAGTGGGATTATACCTATCAGTGGGAGGATGGAAAACTCAGCATTTTTGATGGCGAGAACTGTCTGTACGTGCTGGAATATCCGACAGACAAATGGTACGTCAACGGTAATAATGCCTGTCTTGAGAACGGAATTTTTTACGGGGCTTCGGTAATGAACGGTTATGCGCAGCCGGACAGCTGCTTTATGTTTGCCTATGATCTGGAAAATGAGAAACTGCTGTGGCGAAGTGCCGACCAGACTTATAACAGCATGAATTTTCTCGTGAAAGGGGACGTGATCTTCTGCGGCTATGGCTTTACTGCAGAGGATGATTACCTCTACCAGTTGGATAAAAATACCGGAGAAGTGATTGACCGCCTGCCTCTGAAAAAAATGCCGGATCTCATGGCAGAGAAGGACGGCCGGTTGTATGTGCATACCTATAGTTATGATTATGTGATTGGGATATTTTAAATTGATAATATCAAAATAATTAGCATCAGTTAATGAAATTGCGATAATAATATGGTATTTTAAATTGTAACATAAAAAGAGTTACAAATTTAAAATATCGTTTGTGTAAATGCTTGTGGGAAGAGAATTCAGGTAAGGAAAATGGACGAAAAGATGACCAAAAAGCAGAAAGTAGTATTTGCGGTTGTGGCAGCAATGCTTGTGCTGGGGATAATTTTGTCTTACGTATGCTATCATTTTATTTATGGGACAAGAATCACTTCACGGGAGGGAGAAGCATACCACAAATTAGAGGGAAAGGGAGTATACAGCCCGTTAGCGGTGTTCCCTTCCGCAGATATGGACACCGTTTCACAGGATTTTTATTATCAGACCCGTGATGAAATCTTTGCGGCAACCTGCCAGATCTATTTGGAAAATCAATATACCAGGGAACAGTATGAGGCAGAAACAGAACGTCTGCGTAATTTGGAATTTTCTTATCAGGATCAGACGAATATGCTCTATCAGGATGAAGAAAATTATTGCAGCGTTGCGTATGTGGCAATGGCAAATTGGACCGACCGATATGAATATGCCATCACGCTAGACGACAGTAATATCATTATTTATGTCTATTTACAGAACATGGATGCAAAGGACATACATATGCAGGCTGATTACCTTCCGAAATATTTTCAGGATAATAATGCCGGAAAGCATCAGGATACAGACCCTATGACCTCGGATTACAGAAGTTTCTATGCGTTCCGGATAGGAGATCATTATATAGATTGCATGGATTTGGCGGATCAGATTGAAATCGCCGATACCGAGCCGGAGATTCAGGCAGAGGATGTAGCATAGGAAGTTGAATCTAATTAATTTCTACAAAATAATGGGGAGTAGCTAACAGATTGCTGTGCGTAATATTTGACAGTATGTTATTCGTTATAGGATAACAGAGTAATAGGCATACTATATAATATCTCTGTCGGATCCGTGACAGAGATATTTTTCAATAGTGTAAATAAAATTTGACAAAGTAGATATAAATGTTTAATAATATTTACATAAGGAGATGGGATTATGCCGAAAAAAACAATAGTGTTGTTGCCTGAAACAGAAAAAATACTTGAGCAAATGGGCCTACAGATAAAGTATGCAAGGCTGCGCAGAAAATTGACGTCGGAATTGGTTGCGGAAAGAGCAGGAATCAGCAGAGCTACTTTAGTATCCATAGAAAAAGGCTCACCTTCTGTGGCAATGGGGTGCTATGCGGCTGTGCTTCATGCATTGAATTATATGGATAAGGATTTACTGCTTGTTGCTAAAGATGATGAATTGGGACGGAAATTACAGGATCTTGATTTGCCTGTAAGAAAGCGCGCACCCAGGAGGGGATAGGGAGTGGATAAAGAAAAAAAGATTTTTGTTTTTGCTGATTTTCAGCCTTATCACGAGAATTTTACTCTTTTGAGTATGATCAGAAATGGCTGGAAAAGGGAAATATGATATTAGATCCCGATTTACAGATGTATAAGGGAAGGCAATATATTCACGATGATAAGAAGATATTCGGAGTATTTGCCGATTCCTGCCCTGATAGATGGGGACAGCGTCTGATGAAACGCAGAGAGGAATTGCGTGCCAAAAATGCAGGTGAAAAACCTAGAAAGCTTTTAGACAGACATGAACTGGCTGTTATGTGTGGACTTAATGTTCCGGAGGCAAAAGCTGAAAAATTTTCCAGATTGGGAACGACATTTCTTGTAAAGCGATTTGACAGAATAGAAAGCCGAAGAATTCACTTTTCTTCAGCAATGACCATGCTTGGTAAAAAGGATGGTGCAAACGCAGCAACACCTAAAAAAGATATACAGGAATTGTGGAAGCGTATTGTGTTTAGCATGGCAGTGTCCAATACAGACGATCATTTTAGAAATCATGGATTTATTCTGGAGGAGAAAGGGTGGGTACTTTCTCCGATGTATGATGTGAATCCGGATATTTATGGAGAATTTTTATCACTGAATGTGGACGAAGATAATTCTGCGATAGATTTTGATTTGGCAATAGAGGCAGCGCCATACTATGAGATATCAACAGAACAGGCGAAGAAAAATGTCACAGCCATTAGAAAAACGGTAGCAGATAATTGGCGGTCATTTGCCGGAAAATATGGAATCAGCCGTGGGGAAATCGAAAGAATGTGTCCGGCATTTCAGGGGGATGTATAGATATGTAAACGTCAAGGCTGTTGCGAAATAATTAAGAATCCATGCTGTTAAGTTCATTTGGAGAAAGCTGCACCAGCATGGTGCAGAAATAGATTACAATCGGCAATGGCAGATTAGCGCATTATGAAATGATTAAATAAACGCACGATAAAAGCACGCGTGCGTTTATAAGATAGCCTTTTGCAATCAAATTAAATAAGTGAAACAGTGTTTCGTTTTTTTGAAAACTCTTTCACCGGTTCAGCCACCACACCCCCAGATTCAGATACCCCGCGAACGCCACCCATACCAGATAAGGCAGCATCAGCCATGCGGCAGGCTTCGAGATGCGGTAAAAGGCAACGGTAGTGGCGAGGATCAGGATCCACAGAGCAACCAGCCACAAAAAGGCGAAAAGATACCATCCCAGGTTGAAGAACCAGATGGACCAGAAAAAATTAAAAATAAGCTGTACGGCATATAGGGTGAGGGCTTTCGTGTCCTCGCCTTTTTGCATGACAACGAGATAAGAGGCGATTCCCATGAGGACGAACAGGATGCTCCACACCACCGGGAAGAGCCACATAGGCGGTGTCAGTGGAGGCTGATTCACTGTTTCAAAGGCTTTCATGCCGTCTTTGGTAATCCAGGCGGAGAGTCCGCCTGCCGCCAGAGGGATGGCAACGGCAGTGATGAGGTTTTTCCAGTGAATATTGTGAAATCTGTCGGAGAGTTGCATGGGGCCTCCTTTGAAAATGTGATTTTGCATGTGTCAATATCCGTGTATTGTCTGATTAGTATTGTATGAAAATGAGACGAAAATTATGTATCTAACTATAAAAATTTGGGACTTTTGGTAAGCTGCGGTTTTGGTGTATGATTAAGAATATAATAAAACATTATGACTATCAGGAATAGGAAATATCCAAGAAAAGATAATAGGTAACATAGATATGAGCACAGAAAACACACAGGGTTCCCTGACAAAAGAAGCGATCCGGCTGGCGTGGCCGGCGGTCGTCATCAGTTTGCTGACGGTCGGTTTCGCGGATCAGATCATTGAATTCTGCGGTTCTAACGAGGACACACACGCCATGGCTGCGAGATATTACCGGATCATCATGGGCGGCATGATCTTCAATGTATTGTCCATGGGAATCAATGCGGCACAGCGCGGCGCGGGCAATACAATGATTGCCCTTAGGACGAATCTGATCTCCAATCTGGTGAATATCTGCGGCATCCTACATTTTCGGATTTACTCTGGGACTGGGAATGACCGGTATCTGGATGGGTATTCTGGCAGATCAGGTATCCAGATTCCTGTTCGCGTCGATTCGGTTCCGACAGGGAAAATGGGTGACAATTAAGATTTAATGAGCGCAGGTAATGAGCTTATGATAATAACAAAACTCCCGGAGCAATATCGCACCGGGAGTTCTTGCGTTCAAATAACATGCAATGATTCACTGTGAGTTCTATTTCGTCTTCAATGTCTTCTTCATAGCGGTGAAAGTCTCTGCGCTGATCACATGCTCGATACGGCAGGCATCTTCGGCAGCCACGGTGGGATCTACACCGATGGAAGTCAGCCAGTCCGTGAGGAATGTGTGACGTTCATAGATTTTCTCTGCGATTTCCCGCCCCTTGTCCAGCAGGGTGATGTAGCCTTCCTTGTCCATTTCAATATATTCCCCATTGCGGAGATTCTTCATAGCGACGCTGACGCTGGGCTTGGACACACCCAGATCGTTGGCAATATCAATGGAACGGACAACGCCGTTCTTTTTCTTCAGCACTAAGATCGTTTCCAGATAATTCTCAGCAGATTCCTGTATTTTCATGTAATGACCATACCCTTCCCATACATAGCATTTTGAACCGAAATACCTGCTTTACATTTGGAAACTTAACCATCCGCAGGCATTACAATAAGAATAGCAGAAAAGGGTAGGAAATGCAAGATTTCAACTTAATGAGAAAAAATATCAATAAGCAATTCCTACGAGATTTCTATAAAAAATATATTGACAGTAAAAAAAGGTTAGTATATACTAACCACGTGAATTGAGAATGAATCTCATTAAGAGCTAATGAGAAACCACAAGCAGTTCAATACTATTGAAGGGAAGGAAGTGTGTATGATGCCCCTGAGTATGGTAAGTGCCGGTGAAGAGAACACGATCCAGAGGATCGGCGGCAAAGAGGAGACGAGGAAGTTTTTAGAGACCCTCGGATTTGTAGTAGGTGGTAAAGTGACAGTTGTGTCCCGGACCGAAGGCAACCTGATTGTGAATATCAAGGAATCCAGAGTAGCCATCGGCAAGGATATGGCCAATAAAATCATGGTGTAGCAGGCAGCTGTACCAAAAGATGCTAATAGGAGGAGAAAATGAAGACATTGAAGGAAGTTCCCTGCGGACAGACCGTAAAGGTAACCAAACTGAATGGTGAAGGTCCTGTCAAGAGACGTATCATGGACATGGGCATTACCAAAGGTGTTGAGATCTATGTGAGAAAGGTTGCTCCTTTGGGAGATCCCGTGGAAGTAACGGTCAGAGGCTATGAGCTGTCTCTTCGTAAGGCAGACGCTGAGATGATTTGCGTTGAGTAAATGATCTTTTTTTTAACAGGAAGGTTAGCTGGAACTAATTAGTGAAAGCTAATCACATGAGCAAAAAGGAAGCTCTGAAAGAGCGTTTTGCGAATGGGGTCTGAATAGTTATTAAATGATTTTAGAGGAAAGAGGTAGAAAAATGGCAATTAAGATTGCACTTGCAGGTAACCCTAACTGCGGTAAAACAACACTTTTCAATGCTCTGACCGGTTCCAACCAGTTCGTAGGTAACTGGCCCGGCGTAACCGTTGAGAAAAAAGAAGGTAAATTGAAAAAGCAGTACGGTGGCAACGGTGATGACGTGATCATCATGGACTTACCCGGTATTTATTCCCTGTCTCCGTATACTCTGGAGGAAGTGGTAGCACGTAACTACCTGATCGGTGAGAGACCCGATGCGATCCTGAACCTGGTAGACGGTACCAACATTGAGAGAAACTTATATCTGAGCACACAGCTGATGGAACTGGGTATCCCCGTTGTCATGGCTGTCAACATGATCGATATCGTGAACAAGAACGGTGACAAGATCAACGTAGCAAAGCTTGCTGAGAAGCTGGGCTGCCCCGTTGTTGAGATCTCTGCTCTGAAACTGACCGGTATCGAGAAAGCTACTAAGAAAGCGATCGAACTGGCACAGAAGAAGAGTGCAGCCGTTGCGGTACATAAATTCGCGCCTGAGGTTGAGAGCGTGATCGAGACCGTAGAGAAGAAGCTGACCGATGTTCCCGAGGAACAGAAGAGATTCTTCGCTATCAAGCTGTTAGAGAAGGATGACAAGATCCAGGCACAGATGAAGAGCGTTCCCGATGTATCCGCAGAGATCAAGCAGTTGGAAGCTGCTATGGATGATGACACAGAGAGTATCATCACTAACGAGAGATACACATACATCTCCTCTATCATCAAAGAGTGTTACACCAAGAAGGAAGGCCAGAAGTTAACGACTTCCGATAAGATCGATAAAATCGTGACCAACAGATGGCTGGCACTGCCGATCTTCGCAGTGGTTATGTTCATCGTATATTATGTATCTGTTACCACCGTTGGTACCTGGGCTACCGACTGGGCAAACGATGGCGTATTCGGTGATGGCTGGCATCTGTTCACCATCGGAACCGGTGCTTATGAAGAAGCAGCCGAGCCTTATGATGATGCAATGAATGTGATCAACGCATTCGTAGAAGCTGACGGTGATGAAGCTCTGGCAGCAGTCATCGACAGCGAGTCTGAAGACTACGATCCCGCAGCAGCAGTAGCAGCTGTTCAGGAGTTCGCAGCAGGCATCGATGCATCCGCTACCGCAGATTACACCCTGGAAGATGAAGAGACTCTGGCAACAGAGGATGTTACTTACACCGGTGCTGAGCTGGCAGAGGCAGTTGATGTATACGCAGCAGACGGTGCAGAAGCTCCCGATCCCGCAGACTACGGTATCTGGGTACCCGGTATTCCCGTACTGTTAGAGTCCGGACTGGATGCAATTGGATGTGCTGACTGGCTGAAAGGACTGATCCTTGACGGTATTGTAGCCGGTGTCGGTGCAGTGCTTGGTTTCGTACCCCAGATGCTGGTACTGTTCATCTTCCTGGCATTCCTGGAGTCCTGTGGTTATATGGCACGTATCGCTTTCATCATGGACCGTATCTTCCGTAAGTTCGGTCTGTCCGGTAAATCCTTCATTCCTATGCTGATCGGTTCCGGATGTGGTGTTCCCGGTATCATGGCTTCCCGTACCATCGAGAACGACAGAGACCGTAAGATGACGATTATGACTACCACATTTATTCCTTGTGGTGCTAAGCTTCCTTTCATCGCCATGGTAGCAGGTGCTATCTTCGGCGGCGCAGCATGGGTTGCTCCTTCCGCATACTTCCTGGGAATCGCAGCAATCATCTGCTCCGGTATTATCTTGAAGAAGACCAAGATCTTCGAGGGCGATCCAGCTCCTTTCGTTATGGAGCTTCCCGCTTACCACTGGCCTACCGTAGGTACGGTACTGCGCAGCATGTGGGAGCGTGGCTGGTCCTTCATCAAGAAGGCAGGTACCATCATCCTTCTGTCCACCATCGTTGTATGGTTTACTACTTATTTCGGATTCACCGAGGACGGCTTCCGTATGCTGGCTGAGGATGAGATCGATATGAGTATCCTGGGCAAGATCGGTCAGTGCCTGGCATGGATATTCATCCCTCAGGGCTTCGGTAACTGGCAGGCAACTGTTGCATCCATCACCGGTCTGGTAGCTAAGGAGAACATCGTAGGTACGATGGGTATCCTCTACAGCGCAGGTGAAGGTTCCGTATATGCTAACATGGCAGCTCACTTCACCGCAGCAAGCGGTTATGCATTCCTGGCATTCAATCTGCTGTGTGCACCTTGCTTCGCAGCAATGGGTGCGATCAAGCGTGAGATGAACAACACCAGATGGTTCTGGATCGCAGTTGGTTATCAGTGTGGTCTGGCATATGTGGTATCCCTGTGTGTATATCAGATCGGTACGCTGATCACCACCGGTGCTTTCGGTATCGGCACTGTAGTAGCATTCCTTCTGATCATCGGCTTCATTTATCTGCTCTTCCGTCCTTACAAGGAGAGCACCACTCTGAAGGTTGACAGCAGGAAGGTTGCATAAGTAAAATAAGAGTAAGGAGGCAGTCTATGGGAACCGTAGTTGTATTGGCGATACTGGCCGGTGTAGTTGCATTGATTGTCCGCAAAATGATAAAAGACAAAAAGAATGGAAAATCCATTCAGTGCGGTGGCGATTGCAGCCACTGTGGAGGTCATTGTGGACACTAAGGAACAGGTAAGCTATCAGACCACGAAAATGCAGAGAGAGATCATATTGACCAAGCTGAAAGAAAAAGGCTGCCGCATTACAAAACAGCGTCTTCGGCTGATTGATATTATCCTCCAGAACGAATGCTCCAGCTGTAAGGAGATCTTCTACCGGGCATTGGAAGAGGATGACAAGCTCGGAGTCGCAACTGTATACCGCATGGTCAACCTGTTAGAAGAGATCGGTGCTATCAGCCGTAAGAACATGTACAAGGTAGCTTACTCTGAAAATTGCATGATGGAAAATGCCTGTACCATTGAGCTGGATGATGGTTCAATACATCATCTCTCAGCAAAAAAATGGAATTCCGTGATCCGGGCGGGACTCAAGTCGTGTGGATACCTCGTAGACCAGAGGGTGAGTAACGTGACGATCAGACCGTGCGAGTGTGCGGAACAGGTATGCTAGAAATTAGAAAAAATTAGAAATAATTAGAAATAAGTAAAAAACCGGTGTGGGGGCAGGAGATCTGGATGGACAGAGCTGTTTCCTGCACCGGCTTTATTTATATGGGTGGCAGGATAATACGAATCTGCATGAAATTTTGACAGATATTGCAGCGAAAAGGAAGCCTCGTAGAGGCGATTTTGCGAATGGGGTTCTGAATAGTTATTTTTTTGAAAGAAAAACAATAGGAGCGTGGAAATATGGGAACCTATATTATTTGCGGTATATTAGTAATAGTAGTCGTGGCAGCATTACTGGGATCCAGAAAGCACTTCAAGGGAGAAGGCGGATGCTGCGGCGGAGGCGGCGATGTGAAGATCAAGCCGAAGCACTTAGACGCTATTGTTGCGACAAAAAAGCTTCAGATCGAAGGAATGTCCTGCACAAACTGCCAGAACCGCATTGAGAATGCCCTCAACGGTATGGCCCAGGTCAATGCCAAGGCAAGCTTCAAGAAGGGCGAAGCGATCGTAAAACTCGGCGCGGACATCCCCGAAGACAAACTGCGTGAGGCTGTGGAGAAGCTGGGATATAAAGTTACTTCTATTGAATTGATGTAAATTGAGAGTTAGTTAAATACCACCCGGATGACTTTGTTGTCTTCCTGGGTGGTATTTTTGTTTTGATGT
>ERZ832522.1992-NODE-1992-length-25973-cov-6.030867_pt1 | contig 25973 bp, 21 predicted proteins | sample MGYA00519951_ERZ832522 | MGnify/ENA primary metagenome ERZ832522 (study PRJEB31850, sample SAMEA3708728) | human gut metagenome | biome: human gut; feature: human-associated habitat; material: faeces | place: China | collected 2014 ... | reverse complement strand
CCTGTTCAAGAAAAACTGGCCGGCAGACCTTCATCTGATCGGAAAAGATATCATCCGTTTCCATACCATTTACTGGCCGATCTTCCTGATGGCACTGGATCTTCCATTGCCGAAACAGGTATTTGGACATCCGTGGTTACTTCAGGGTGATGGAAAAATGAGTAAATCCAAAGGAAACGTACTGTATGCAGATGAGCTGGTAGATTTCTTCGGCGTAGATGCGGTTCGTTACTTCGTACTTCATGAGATGCCGTTTGAAAATGACGGCACGATTTCCTGGGAACTGATGGTGGAGCGTGTAAACTCGGATCTTGCAAATACGCTTGGAAACCTTGTAAACCGCACGATCTCCATGAGCAACAAATATTTTGGCGGCGTGGTAAACAAAACAGGCGTTGAGGAAGACGTAGATGCTGACCTGAAAGCAGTTGTAACAGGAACCCGCGACAAGGTAGCTGCAAAAATGGATCAGCTGCGTGTGGCAGATGCAATTTCAGAAGTATTTACCTTATTCAAGAGATGCAATAAATATATTGACGAGACGATGCCTTGGGCACTTGCAAAAGATGAGGCAAAACAGGATCGTCTGGCAGAGGTTCTCTACAATCTGGTAGAGAGTATCAATATCGGTGCAGAGCTGTTAAAGAGCTACCTGCCTGAGACATCTGCAAAAATCCTTGCTCAGATCAACGGCGCAGAGCGTGATTTTGACGATCTGGCAACTTTTGGTCTGCGTGAGAATGGTCTGAAAGTAACAGATACACCGGAAATCCTGTTTGCACGTCTGGATCTTGCAGAAGTTATGAAAAAAGTAGAAGAACTTCATCCACAGGTTACAGAAGAAGCACCGGCCAGGGAAGCAGAAGCTGATGAGGAAGTGATCGACATCGAACCAAAGGAAGAGATTTCTTTTGAGGATTTTGGAAAAATGCAGTTCCAGGTTGGTGAGATCATTGCCTGTGAAAAAGTGAAAAAATCCAAAAAACTGCTTTGCTCTCAGGTAAAAATCGGAAGTCAGGTAAAACAGATCGTTTCCGGAATCCAGAAACATTACACACCGGAAGAGATGGTCGGCAAAAAAGTCATGGTACTGGTAAACTTAAAACCTGCAAAACTTGCCGGAGTTCTTTCGGAAGGTATGTTGCTGTGTGCAGAGGATGAGAACGGAGAACTTTCCCTGATGGTACCGGAAAAGAAAATGCCGTCCGGAGCAGAAATCTGCTAAGAGGAAAAGAAGGTATGATTTTTGACAGTCACGCTCATTATGATGATGAGGCATTTGACAAAGACAGAGACTGCCTGCTCTCCACGCTGGAAGAGCAGGGTGTCGGCTGCATTGTAAACGTAGGTGCAAGTTTTCGGGGGGCAAAGGACAGTGTGGAGCTTTCTATGCGTTATCCGCATGTCTATGCGGCAGTCGGCGTGCATCCGGATCATGTCGGTGAACTGGATGAGGTGAAGATGCAGCATCTTAGAGAAATGTGCACCATGGAAAAAACAGTCGCAGTCGGCGAGATCGGTCTTGATTATTACTGGGATAAAGAGTCCCACGAGCTTCAGAAGGAATGGTTCAAAAAGCAGATGGAGCTTGCAAAAGAGGTAGATCTTCCGGTCATTGTGCACAGCCGCGAGGCCGCACAGGATACGTTTGATTTGATCAAAAGTGAGCACGCCGGAACGACCGGAGGTGTGATACATTGTTTTTCCGGCTCGAAAGAGATGGCAAAAGAGTATATCAAGATGGGCTATTACATCGGGGTCGGCGGTGTTGTCACGTTTAAAAATGCAAGAGTTTTAAAAGAAGTGGTGGAGAATATTCCACTTGAGCGGATTCTGACGGAGACAGACTGCCCATATCTGGCACCGGTGCCGTTTCGCGGAAAACGCAACTGTTCTGCCTATATTTCCTATGTGCTCGACATGATCGCAGAGTTAAAGGGCATTTCCAGAGAAGAGGCAGAGCAGGTTACTTACGAAAATGCAAGAAATATGTACCGCATCACAGACTGAAAGGCAGGAAAAAATGGAGAAATTATCAAATCCACAGAAAACCATAGAAGTAATTAAAAAATATGATTTTGCCTTTCAGAAGAAATTCGGGCAGAATTTTCTGATCGATGCCCATGTGCTGAACAAGATCATCGCTTCGGCAGATATCACAAAGGATGACTGTGTACTGGAAATCGGACCTGGTATCGGAACGATGACGCAGTATCTGGCAGAGGCAGCCGGAAAAGTTGTGGCAGTGGAGATCGACCGCAACCTGATCCCAATCCTCTCTGAGACGCTGGCAGATTACGAAAATGTAACCGTGATCAATGAAGATGTCCTGAAACTGGACATTGCGAAACTTGCGGATGAATACAATCAGGGCAGACCGATCAAAGTAGTGGCAAATCTTCCGTATTATATCACCACACCGATCATCATGGGACTTTTTGAGAGCCATGTGCCGGTAAAGAGCATTACCGTTATGGTTCAGAAAGAAGTTGCCATGCGTATGCAGGCAGGACCGGGCACCAAAGATTACGGGGCACTGTCTCTGGCAGTGCAGTTTTATGCAGAGCCATATATCGTGGCAAATGTACCGCCAAACTGCTTTATGCCGCGTCCGAATGTCGGAAGTGCGGTCATCCGACTGACCCTGCATGAAAATCCGCCTACCACGGTAAAGGATGAAAGTCTGATGTTCCGGATCATCCGAGCTTCTTTTAACCAGAGAAGAAAAACGCTGCTCAACGGCCTGAATAATTCACCGGAGATCAAAGCAAGCAAAGAACAGATCCAGGCAGCTTTTGAAAAACTTAGTTTTCCGGCAAATGTACGCGGGGAGACATTGACATTAAAAGAATTTGCGGCACTTGCAGATGAGTTTGCCGAATTTTAGAATAAGAGAGCGGACGTTTCACGGCGTTCGCTTTTTTAACTAAATCAGGCAGCAAAGCGGATTGCAAATATCCGCTTGACGAATGGTAAGAATTACTTTGTAACGGAGCAATTCGTATGGCGTTCGACTTGAATCAGACAGAAAGGGGAGAATATATGAGAAAAAAACTTACAGCAGTACTTCTGGCAGCGACGATGCTGCTTACTTCCGGTGTCACGGTCTTTGCAGACCGGGTGGATGTCGTGATCAATAAGCCGTATCTTGCACTGGGAGCGGATTTAAGTCCACAGGAGCAGATGACAGTCTTATCATTGCTCGGACTTAGTGACATCAACGTGGATGATTATGATATCATCAGCATCACCAATGCGGATGAACATGAATATCTGGATAAGTATCTGGATGCTTCGATCATCGGCACCAGAGCGTTGTCATCGGTTCTGGTCGTTGGAAAAGAAGCCGGAAACGGCATCCATGTAACAACGAAAAATATTTCCTACTGTACAGAAGGTATGTATCGCAATGCACTTTTGACGGCCGGCATCGAAGATGCGGATATCACGGTGGCAGGACCGTTTTCGATTTCCGGAACGGCGGCACTGGTCGGTGCGATCAAGGCGTATGAGACCATGACCGGGGAAGAGATTGACGATGAGAATCTCGATGCGGCAAACGATGAACTGGTGCTGACCGGCAAACTGGTGGAGGATATCGGAGATTCTGAAAAAGCAGAAGATCTGATGGCACTGGTAAAACAGGAAGTGGCAGAGAACAAACTGACCAGTGCAGAGGATATTCAAAATGTGGTGGATCAGGCATGCGATCAGCTGGATATTCAGCTTTCCGAAGAAAATCAGAAGCAGATCGCAGAACTGATGAAAAAGATAGAGGGACTGGATCTGGATGTGGACAAACTGAAAGATCAGGCAAAAGATCTGTATCAGAAACTGGAAAATCTGGATTTTCATGTAGATAAAGAAAGTGTAGGAAATTTCTTTACACGCATCATCGATGCGATCGTAAAATTTTTCCAGGGACTGTTTGGAAAATAAAAGAGGGTAACTGAAAATAAAACAAAAGATGGAGGAAATTTATGAAAGGAAAAAAAGTTTTAAGTGTTCTGCTTGCTTCTGTAATGATGTTCACGGCAGTTCCGACAGGAAGCATTGGGGCAATGGCTGCACCAGTCCAGAATGCACAGGTGCAGGAGCAGAAAGTGAAGACACAGGCAGGGAGCGGTCTTTCCAATATCGCAGCCGACTGTGAAATCAGCGTTCCAAGCGAGGAAGGAGCCAACGTCAAGGAAAATCTGGTGGATGGAAATCCTTCTAGTTTGTGGGTGAATAACGGGGCGAACTGGCCATGTACGGTAACGTTTGCACTGCCGAAGGCAAACACGAAATGTGTGAAAAAAATAGTGCTGAAATTCGAATCCGGCCATACACCGTGGAGCGTGGATGTATCACTGAAGTATGCACTGAACAACGTAACGAGTGATCTGGTCGGTGTACCCGGATCTACAAAGACTGCAAAATTTGACGATGGTTATACATTTGAATTTGAAAATGCCCAGGCGATGACCCATCTGTATGTGGAACTTTCCAATCCGAAGAACAATGGTGCAACCGGCGGTTTCTGGCCGGCGATCGCAGAGGCAGAAATTTATATTGATAACGGTGCGGAAGAAACAGTTGAACTGGAAAACATCGCTGCTACCAGAAAGCAGAGTCTGACACTGAAAAGCGAAGTCAATGCATCCGCAGACAAAGCAAAAATCACCGACAACGATGAGACAACGGCATCTCCTCTTCAGGAGAAAACCTTTGCAGCCGGCAGCAGTGAGACCTTTGCAGAAGTTGGTTTTGGCGTAGAGCAGAAAATGCGTCAGATCATTCTGGCACTGCCAAAGGACAATCAAAATGCATCCTATACCTATAAGCTTTACGGAAAAGCAATAAAAAACGGCTCTTATGAAACACTGCCGTTTGCGACCGGAAACATCAATACCGGTGATGCAAACAAAGTAAAGATCAACGCAGCTGATGTGGATTCTGCTGTCAAAGATCTGGAATACGAATCCGTAAAGGCTGTTTTTGAGGCAGCAAACGATGACGGAAAAAATAACATCCTGTCTCTGGCAGAGTTCCAGATCCTTGCAAACAAAGCAACGATCGCAGAGGCGGATACTGAAAATATCGTATGGAAAAGTACCGCACTGCACAGCAACTACAGTCAGGAGACCCTGAACCGCATTGTTGACGGAAATTTAAGCAATACCTGGAGTGCAGACCAGTATCCGGCATATGTGGATTTTGATCTCGGAGCAGAGTATGATCTGTCAAGGATTGAAGTTTACACCCCGAAAAACGGCTATTCCCAGTATTCGCTGTACTACAGCAACGATGGTCAGAATTACAGCAAACTTGCGGAAAAAACCGGCACCGATGCCTGTCCGGATGGAGGAGAGGTTTATCAGGCAGAAGGAAAGAAAGCAAGCAGTGTGCGTATCCTGCTTTCCTACAATTCTGCAAGTTCCAAAGCCGTGCTGAATGAAGTTCGTATCCTCGGAACAAAGAGCGGGGAAGCAAAAAAAGCCGCATTTCAGGCACCGGTTTCCTATGTAGAATCCGCATACAATACAGAAGTTACCACGCAGGATACGATCGATGAAGTTTATGGTATTGTCAGCCGTAACCTTGGTAAGCAGTACAAAAACTGGTTTACCTTTGAAGTAAAAGACAAGGCAGAAGGTGCAGCCGATTATTATGAGATCGAAGATGTGAACGGTAAAGTGAAGATCACCGGCAACAGCGGTGTGACGATCGCAAACGGCCTGAACTATTATCTGAAATATTACTGCAAGGTGAGCATCAGCCAGGTCGGTGACCAGGTAACGATGCCAAAAAGTATTGTAAAAGTCGGATCAAAAGTACATAAAGAGTGCAAAGTGGCACTGCGTTATGCGTACAACTACTGTACGATGTCCTACTCGATGGCATTCTGGGGCGAGGATGAGTGGAGAAAAGAACTTGACTGGCTGGCACTCAATGGTGTCAACATCGTTCTGGATATCACCGGACAGGAAGAAGTCTGGAGAGAATTTTTAAGTGCACTTGGCTATACGCATGAAGAGATCAAAGATTATATCGCAGGACCTGCCTACTATGCATGGGCATATATGGCAAACCTTTCCGGATACGGCGGACCGGTCCATGACTCCTGGTTTACCAAGAGAACGGAGCTTGCAAGAAAGAACCAGCTGATCATGCGGAAACTCGGCATGCAGCCGATCCTTCAGGGATACAGCGGCATGGTTCCGGTTGATGTGCAGAGCAAGGCAAAAGGAGCGTATGCACTGACAGGCAACGATGTGATCCCACAGGGAACCTGGTGCTCCTTCCAGCGTCCGTACATGCTGCGTACCACCACAGCGGCATACGATAAATATGCAAAATTATTTTATGAGTGTCAGAAAAATGTTTATGGAGATGCAACACATTATTATGCGACAGACCCATTCCATGAGGGCGGAAATACCGGTGACATGTCCACAAGTGATGTAAGTTCAGAAGTGTTAAATTCCATGCTGGAGTTTGACAAGGATGCAGTCTGGGTGATCCAGGCATGGCAGGGCAACCCGAGTGCCGGACTGATAAACGGACTGAACGGAAGAAAAGAGCACGCACTTGTGCTTGATCTTTATGCAGAGAAGGACACACACTGGAACGACAGCAGTTACTCCGGCGGAAAAGAGTTTCAGAAGACACCTTGGGTTTACTGTATGCTGAACAACTTCGGCGGACGTATGGGACTGCATGGACATATGGACAATATTGTCAGCGGTGTTGTCGATGCGGCAAACAACAGTGAAATGCTGACCGGTATCGGTATTACGCCGGAAGGTTCTCAGAACAACCCGGTCCTTTATGATTTATTATTTGAAACGGTATGGTGTGACGATGCAACAAAAACGCTGACAGAGATCGACACCGACCAGTGGCTCAAAGATTATGTGACAAGACGTTACGGAGCCAAGAGTGAATCTGCGTATGAGGCAATGAAGATCCTCGAAAACACCGTTTACAAGGCATCACTGAACATGCGTGGTCAGGGTGCACCGGAGTCCTACATCAATGCACGCCCGGCAGAGAGTATCGGTGCGGCATCAACCTGGGGAAATGCAGTGATCGGCTACGATATGGAAGAGCTGGAAAAAGCAGCAGAGCTGCTGCTTGAAGATTACGATACCCTGAAAAAGAGCGACGGTTATCTCTATGATCTGGCAGATATTCTCAAACAGGTACTGTCAAACTCTTCCCAGAAATATCACAGAGAGATGGTAAGTGCTTATCGGTCCGGTGATCTTGCGAAATTTAACGAGGCATCTGATCAGTTTTTAAGCCTGATCGACAAAGTGGAAGAAGTGCTCGGAACCAGAAAAGAATTCCTGTTCGGAACCTGGACAGAACAGGCGAAGAAACTGGCAGAGGGTGACGATGACTTCACAAAAGATATCTACGAACTGAATGCGAAATCGCTGGTAACTACCTGGGCTTCTTATCCGCAGGCAGAGAGCGGCGGACTGAAAGACTACTCCAACCGTCAGTGGGCAGGTCTTACACAGGACTTCTACAAAAAGCGTTGGACGATGTGGATCAATCAGAAAAAGGCAGAACTGAAAGGCGAAAGCACACAGAATATCAACTGGTTTGCTTTTGAGTGGGCATTTGCAAGAAGTCACACAGAATACACGACAGAGGCATCCGGCAAAAACTTAAAAGAACTCGGAGAAGATATCCTGAAAAATTACAGTTCCAAAGATCCGGCAGCAAATGGTGCAAACGATTACACCGGAAAAGTGACTGTAACAGCAGGTTCGGAAGAGACAAGCCAGGAGAACGGTGCAGCAGCCAATGTCCTGGATGGAAGTTCCGATACAATCTGGCATACCAACTACACAAATGCAGCCGACATGGCTTCCTACGAGAAACATTATCTGATTTTTACAATGGAAGAGGCAGTCAGACTTGGCGGACTTCGTTATCAGCCAAGACAGGGCGGAGGTCTTAACGGTATCATCAAAGCTTACGAGATCTACACCAGTATGGACGGCGAGGATTATACAAAAGCGGCAGAAGGAAACTGGACGGCAGACACTTCCTGGAAACTGGTTTCTTTTGACAGACCAGTTACTGCAAAATATGTGAAATTTGTCGTAAAGGATGCAACTTCCGAACAGGCAGGAAAATGTTTCAGCAGTGCGGCACAGATCAGACTGACCGTTCCGGAAAAAACAGGAGAAGACAAGCCGACTGAAACAGAAAAACCGACTGAGACAGAAAAACCGAACCAGACGGAGAAACCGGATCAGACCGAAAAGCCAAATCAGACCGAAAAACCAAAGGACAACAAATCCGACCAGAACACTTCTGGTTCTGCCGGAAAGATCGGAGATGTGATCGCAGATGCAGCCGGAGTGTTCAACTACACGATCACCGGAAATGACACCGTGGAAGTAAAGAGCATGGCAGCAAAGGGCAAAACAAAGAAAGCCGTAAAAATTTCTGCATCGATCAAAGCAAATGGTAAGACTTACAAAGTGACCAGTATTGCGGCAAACGCCTTTAAGGGCAATAAAAAGATGACTTCCGTGCTCATCGGAGGCAATGTGAAAAAGATTGGCAGAAGTGCATTTGAAAACTGCAAAAACTTGACGAAAGTTACCGTGAACGGCAGCAAACTGCAGACCATCAGCAAAAATGCATTCAAAGGCGATAAAAAGTTAAAGAACATCAGCCTGAAGAAAGTAAAATCTCTGAAGAAAGTAGAAAAGGCGGCATTTAAGGGCGTTTCGAAAAAAGTAACCGTAAAAGTGCCGAAGAACAAAAAGAAAGCTTACAGCAAGCTGCTGGCAAAAGGAGGCATTGCGGCAGGCAAAGTAAGATCATAAAACATAGCATAGAAGGATTCCGGCAGACATAGGATAGCATGAAAGAAACGGAAAGGGCGAAATTCCGGTGAAAGGATTTTTATACAGAAACTGGAAAAACATGCTTTTTCACATCTATCTGTTTGTACTGCTTGCCGGAATCGGAATCGGCAGTGTGGAATATATCCGCTGGTGTGAAAGATCACTTCCGGCATCAGCGGATATTCCGCCTGAGATTGCCCTGACTTTCGACGACGGACCACATCCGGTCTATACGAAAAAGCTGCTGGACGGTCTGCGAAAACGAGGCGTAAAGGCAACCTTTTTTCTGATCGGGGAAAATATCGAAGGAAATGAAGAATTGGTAAAGCAGATGGCAGAAGATGGACATCTGATCGGAAACCATACCTGGTCCCATGTGGACGTTACAAAAATGTCGGATAAACAGGCATGTGAAGAGATTACAAAAACGAGTGAGCTGGTCAGAAGCATTGTCGGCTATGACACCGAATATATCAGACCTCCTTTTGGGGCATGGAACAAAAACCTGGAGTGCGGTTTTGGGATGTTTCCGGTGCTCTGGACCATCGATCCGCTGGACTGGAAAACAGAAAATGCGGATCAGATCGTAGAAAAAGTGATGTCTGAGGCAAAAGAAAATGCCATTATCCTGCTGCATGACCGCTATGAAGCTTCGGTGGAAGCGGCACTTCGGATCGTAGATCTGTTAAAGGAGCAGGGCTATACATTTGTAACCGCAGATAAGCTTGTACTGGAATGACAGGATGTCATAGAAAGTTACTTTGTGACGGAGTTACTTGTGCGGTATCTTTCAAACGAAAAAGAAACACAGGAGGGGAGGAAGAACTTTGGATTTATTTGATTATATGAGAGAAACGAAAATGGAGAGTGAAGCACCGCTTGCTTCCAGGATACGGCCCAGGACATTGGATGAGATTGTCGGACAGCAGCATATTCTGGCAAAAGATAAACTGCTTTACCGGGCGATCAAAGCAGATAAACTCAGTTCCGTTATTTTTTACGGACCGCCGGGAACCGGAAAGACAACGATCGCAAAAGTGATCGCCGGCACAACGAGTGCGGCTTTTACGCAGATCAATGCTACGGTGGCAGGTAAAAAAGATATGGAAGAAGTCGTTGCCGAGGCAAAACAGCGGATGGGCATGTACGGAAAGAGGACGATTCTGTTTGTAGATGAGATCCATCGTTTTAACAAAGGGCAGCAGGACTATTTACTTCCGTTTGTTGAGGACGGGACACTGGTGCTGATCGGGGCGACAACGGAGAATCCTTATTTTGAAGTCAACGGTGCTTTGCTTTCCAGATCCAAAGTTTTTGAACTGAAACCGCTTGAAAAAGAAGATATCAAAAAACTGATTCTGCGTGCGGTCACGGACAGCGAACGCGGTATGGGGGCATATGATGTCTGTATGGATGAGGAAGCGGCAGATTTTCTGGCAGAAGCGGCAGACGGCGATGCCAGGTCTGCACTCAATGCTGTAGAGCTTGGTGTGCTGACAACGGAGCGTTCTGCAGACGGGAAAATCCACTTTACGATCGACGTGGCATCAGAGTGTATCCAGAAACGTGTGATCCGCTACGATAAGGCGGGAGATAATCACTACGATACGATCTCTGCTTTTATCAAGAGTATGCGGGGATCAGATCCGGATGCGGCAGTTTATTATCTGGCAAGAATGCTCTATGCCGGAGAAAGTGTGACCTTTATCGCCAGAAGGATCATGATCTGTGCATCCGAAGATGTCGGCAATGCAGATCCGCAGGCACTTCAGGTGGCAGTTGCGGCGGCACAGGCTGTCGAGCGTGTCGGTATGCCGGAGTCGCAGCTGATCCTTTCTCAGGCAGCAATCTATGTGGCATGTGCTCCGAAGAGCAATGCAGCAACGAATGCGATCTTTTCGGCAATGGAATCGGTGAAAAATAAAAAAGCTTCCGTGCCGCCGTATCTGCAGGATGCACATTATGGCGGAGCAGGGAAGCTGGGGAGGGGCATTGGTTATGAATATGCCCACGATTTCCCGAAACATTTCTCAAAGCAGCGTTATCTGCCGTATGAACTCGGTGAAGTGAAGTTTTATGAGCCAAGTGACAGCGGATATGAGCAGCAGATCAGGAAGCATCTGGACTGGCTGCATGAAGAATAAAATGCAAGGCAGAATGGTTCTGTACTTCGAACTTCAATTCTGCCCGGTGTTCAGGAGAGCTGTGTCATCAGAAACTGGTAGACCATTTCGCATTTGTTTTTCCAGGACTTGCACATAGCTTCTGCCTGTTTTTTGTCCGGAACCGTAAGAGTCAGGTCGATCAGATCGGACTCTTTTTCTTTTATGACACAGTGTACGGCATATTCTTTTGCCGTGGTACGGTAATAATCCGCCGTGACCGAAACCTCATTTCGCAGCTCAATCTTGTGTTCCTGAAGATACTGATCGGCTTCCTCCTGGATTGCATTCGGGATGCGGTCACAGAAATAGCCAAGTGCCTCGCGTCCGCTCTTTGTCAGCTGAAACTGTGTGGTATTGCGGATGGTCTGTGGCTTAACAAGATTGGCCTCTTCCAGTTCTGAAAAAGCCTGCTGCAGCGTGAAATAGTTTGTGTAGCCGCGGTCAAGCAAAAAACTGGAAATCTGGCTGTTTGTAAGCGGAAAATCCACGCGGTCAAGCATATATAAGATGATTAATTTATAAAGCGTAAATGGTTCAGCCATAAAATGCCTCCTTATGTAAAAAATCTCTGCAAAAGCGTGTCGGGTCTCAACTGTGTCCGCTTTACTTTTATTCGGTAAACAGACGTCCCTGCCAGGTATCACGGACTTTCAGTTCGTGGTGGATATGGTTGAGGACGCTGCGTTTTTTTAAGCTCCAGAGCGGTGCGATCAGCAGATCGCTCGGACCGTCCCCGGTCAGGCGGTGGATCGTGATATCCGGCGAGAGCATTTCCAGGCAGCGGATCACAAGATCAACGTATTCATCTTCTGATAAAATGTGAAATCCGGTCTGCCTATAATAATCTGCCAGATCGGTGTGTTTCAGCACATGGAGCAGCTGCAGCTTGATGCCGTCAATGTGGTGTGCATTTAAGTAACGCATGGTCTCCAGGATATCTTCTGTAGTTTCGCCCGGAAGACCAAGAATCGTATGAACGACCGTCTCTAATTTACGTTCCTGCAGTTTTTCAAGTGCATCTTCAAAACAGGAAAGTTTATAGCCTCTGCGGATAAAAGCGGCTGTTCGTTCATGGATCGTCTGAAGCCCAAGCTCTACCGTGACCGGTTTCTTTTTATTCAGCTCCGATAACAGATCCAGCGTCTCGTCCGGCAGGCAGTCCGGTCTTGTGCCGATCGAAAGTCCGACGATGTCTTCGTGTTCAATCGCCTCTGTAAAAATACGCTCCAGATATGAAAGCGGAGCGTAAGTATTGGTGTAGGCCTGAAAATAGGCAATAAAATGCGTTGCCGGAAATTTCGGGGAAAGGCGAGTCTTCTGTTCCTCAATCTGCTGATGAACCGGGTGTGTCCTGTCACCGGCAAAATCACCGCTTCCGCCCTCACTGCAGAAAATACAGCCGCACTTTCCGAGCGTGCCGTCGCGGTTCGGACAGGTCATGCCGCCGTCTAAAGAGACTTTGTAAATCTTTTCACCGTAACGGTTCCGTAGATGATAATCCAGCGAGCGGTACGGTTTTCCACCGAAATCTGGCGGTTTTACAGTCATAAAGCTACCTCCGTGGTATCTGCCGGCAAAATCCGGCAGCTGTTCTTTAAAACTTATCATAGCATCTGCATTTGTAAAAATCAAGGAGACGAAAAAAGGTTTGCGGCATTTACTCTGGTATGGTAGAATGATAGAAGAAAATGCTGGGTGTGCATGGCATGCCTTGGGATGTTTTACAGAAAGGAATCCAAAAGATGAGTATACTGATAAAAAACGGCAGAGTGATTGATCCGGACACCAGAAAAGATGGCCGGTACGATATCCTGATCGAGGAGGATAAGATTGTAAAGGTAGACCAGGAGATCAAGGAAGAGGCAGAAGAAGTGATCGATGCAGAAGGCTGCTACGTTATGCCGGGCCTGATTGACCTGCATGTTCACTTGAGGGATCCGGGACAGACGTACAAGGAGACGGTTGAGACAGGAGCAGCTGCAGCGGCACACGGAGGATTTACCACCGTGCTGGCGATGCCTAATACAAAGCCGGTAACAGATGACAGACTTAATATCCGTTATGTACACAACAAGGCAAAAGCGATGGCACCGATCCACGTACTGCAGGCCGGTGCTATTACGAAAGGGCAGAAGGGAAAAGAACTTGCCGATATCGACTCCATGGTAGCAGAAGGTTCACCGGCGATCAGTGAAGACGGCAGATCCGTTATGGATTCCCTGCTCTGCAAAGAAGCGATGAAGATTGCGGCAGAATGCGGCGTTCCGGTCATGGCACACTGTGAGGACATCGACCTGATGGACGGTGGTGTGGCAAATGATGATGAATATATCCGCAAACAGGGACTTCGCGGTATCAGCAATGCGGTCGAGGATATCATCGCCGTGCGGGATGTGATGCTGGCAGGAGAGACGGGAGCACACCTGCATCTGTGCCACTGCTCCACTTACGGAAGTGTGGAAATCGTCAGACAGGCAAAGAAACACGGGATAAATGTGACTGCTGAAGTATGCCCGCACCATTTTACACTGACATCCAAAGATGTCGATGCCGGCGATGCAAACTATAAAATGAATCCGCCGCTGCGTACGAAAAAAGACGTAGAGGCATTAAAACGAGGTCTGCGAGATGACATTATGGATGTGATCGCAACCGACCATGCACCGCACAGTGAAGAGGAAAAGAGACGTTCCTTTACGGCAGCACCGTTTGGTATTGTCGGACTTGAGACAGCTGTTCCGCTTACCATCAGTGAGCTGGTAGAAAAAGAGTACCTCACACCGATGCAGATGGCAGAAAAGATGAGCTACAATCCGGCAAAGATCCTGGGACTGGACAAAGGTTCCCTTGCGGAAGGCAAGATCGCCGATGTGGTCATCATTGATCCGAACGAAGAGTATGTGATCGATAAAAATACCTTCGCATCCAAAGGACGCAACACACCGTTCCACGGCAGGACCGTACGAGGCAAAGTCAAAGTGACGATCTGCGACGGAAAAGTGGTTTACAAAGATAAACAGATATAAAAAAATAAAAATGTTGTTCCATGCAGCAGATGCATGGCCGCAGAAGAAAGGATAAGATTATGATTCAGAAATTGATCCAGAAAATCCAGAAAACACATGCACCGATCGTAGTAGGACTCGATCCGATGCTTTCCTATGTACCGGCTCATATCCAGAAACGTGCGTTTGAAGAACACGGTGAGACACTGGAAGGAGCAGCAGAAGCCATCTGGCAGTATAACAAAGAGATCGTAGACCATGTGTATGACCTGATCCCGGCAGTAAAACCACAGATCGCCATGTACGAACAGTTCGGTATTCCTGGTCTTATGGCCTTTAAAAAGACCGTAGATTACTGTAAATCCAAAGATCTTGTTGTGATCGGCGATATCAAACGAGGCGATATCGGATCGACATCCGCAGCTTATGCAGTCGGACATCTTGGAAAAGTCAAAGTCGGAAACAACAGCTTTGCAGGATTTGACGAAGATTTTGTTACCGTAAATCCATATCTTGGAACCGACGGTGTGAAACCGTTTGTAGATGTCTGCAAAGAGGAGAAAAAAGGTCTGTTCATCCTTGTCAAGACTTCCAACCCGTCAAGCGGTGAGTTTCAGGATCGTCTGATCGACGGCCGTCCGCTCTACGAGCTGGTTGGTGAGCAGGTTGCAAAATGGGGAGAGGACTGCATGGGTGATGATTACAGCTATGTGGGAGCCGTTGTCGGAGCAACTTACCCGGAACAGGGCAAAGTGCTGCGTAAGATCATGCCGAAGTCCTTTATCCTGGTACCGGGTTATGGTGCACAGGGCGGAAAAGGTGCAGACCTGGTACACTTCTTCAACGAAGACGGACTTGGTGCGATCGTAAACTCATCCAGAGGAATCATTGCTGCTTACAAACAGGAGCAGTATGCAAAATACGGTGAAGAACATTTTGCGGAGGCATCCAGAGCAGCCGTTGAGGCAATGATCGCAGATATCGGAACTGCTCTTGAGAGGGCAAAATAAGCAGCCGTTTTCAAAATGTGGGGATTGGCATTTGCAGATTTCATACAGCCGCCTGGTTTGACAGGACAAAAAGAAAAGAAATGAGGATTTTAATATGGCTGGCAAATATAAAGAACTTGCAGAAGTTTTAAAGCAGGAGTGCATTACTCCTGATATTTACAGTATGTGGCTTCAGACAGACAAGATCGCAGAGCAGGCTGTACCGGGACAGTTTATTTCCGTGTACAGCAACGATGGCAGCAGACTTCTGCCGCGTCCGATCAGTCTGTGTGAGATTGATAAGGATAAAAAGGCACTTCGTATCGTTTATCGTGTGGCAGGAAAAGGAACGGCGGAGTTTGCACAGTGTCAGAAAGGTGATAAGCTTGAAATTTTAGGACCGCTCGGAAATGGATTTCCGATGGAACGTGCCGAAGGCAAAAAGGTATTTCTGATCGGCGGAGGCATCGGTATCCCACCAATGGTGGAACTTTCCAAACAGCTTCCGGGTGAAAAGACAGCGATCGCCGGATACCGTGATGAAAAACTGTTTTTAAAAGAAGAACTTGAGCGAAATGCAGTATTTTATGCGGCAACAGAGGATGGAAGTGTCGGCACAAAGGGCAATGTCCTTGATGCGATCCGTGAGAATAAACTTACCGCAGATGTGATCTATGCCTGCGGACCGACTCCGATGCTCCGTGCACTGAAAGCTTATGCACAGGAACAGGATATCGAGTGCTGGATTTCCATGGAAGAGCGTATGGCATGCGGTATCGGTGCCTGCCTTGCCTGCGTCTGCCAGTCAAAGGAAGTAGACGGTCATTCCCATGTACATAACAAACGTGTCTGCAAAGACGGACCGGTATTTCTGGCAACGGAGGTGGAGCTGTGAGTATGAAAATCAATACAAGCGTAAATATTGCCGGAGTTGAGCTGAAAAATCCGGTCATGACAGCATCCGGAACTTTTGGCTCCGGAGCAGAATACAGTGAATTTGTGGACCTGTCAAAGCTTGGTGCAGTGGTCACAAAGGGCGTGGCAAACGTACCGTGGCCGGGCAATCCGACTCCGCGTGTGGCAGAAGTCTATGGCGGCATGTTAAATGCTATCGGACTGCAGAATCCGGGCATTGATGTATTTGTAAAACGTGACATTCCGTTTTTGAAACAGTATGATACCAAGATCGTGGTCAATGTCTGCGGAAGAAGTACGAAGGACTACTGTGAAGTGGTAGAACGTCTGGCAGACGAACCGGTGGATCTTCTGGAGATCAACATTTCCTGCCCGAATGTCAAAGAAGGCGGCATTGCTTTCGGACAGAATCCAAAATCTGTCGAGGACATCACAAAAGAGATCAAACGTGTGGCAAAACAGCCAGTTATCATGAAGCTCAGTCCAAATGTGACCGATATCACGGAAACAGCAAGGGCAGCAGAGGCAGGCGGTGCCGATGCCCTTTCCCTGATCAATACGCTGACCGGCATGAAGATTGATGTAAACCGCAGAAAGTTCGTCCTGGCAAATAAGACCGGTGGTATGTCCGGTCCGGCAGTCAAACCGGTTGCCGTGCGTATGGTATACCAGACCGCACAGGCTGTACGCCTTCCGATCATCGGCATGGGCGGAATTATGAATGCTGAGGATGCACTGGAGTTCATTCTGGCGGGGGCTACCGCCGTTTCCGTAGGAACTGCAAACTTTATTGATCCTGCGACCACCCTCAAAGTAGCAGAAGGAATCGAAGCATATATGAGAGCACAGAACGTATCCGACATCAGAGAACTGATCGGTGCCGTGCAGTAAGGAGATAAGAGATGGAACAGTATAAACAGGAATTTATTGAATTTATGGTAGATTGTGATGTGCTGAAATTCGGCGAATTCACACTGAAAAGCGGAAGAAAATCTCCGTTCTTTATGAATGCCGGAGCTTATGTGACCGGTTCTCAGTTAAAGAAACTGGGTGAATATTATGCAAAAGCGATCCATGACAGATACGGCGATGATTTTGACGTACTGTTCGGACCGGCTTACAAAGGAATCCCGCTTAGTGTTGTGACTGCAATCGCATACAGTGAACTTTACGGAAAAGAAGTGCGTTACTGCTCCGACCGCAAAGAAGAAAAAGATCACGGTGCAGACAAGGGAAGCTTTCTTGGAAGCAAATTAAAAGACGGTGACCGTGTGATCATGATCGAAGACGTTACTACTTCCGGCAAATCCATGGAAGAAACGGTTCCGAAGGTAAAAGGTGCCGCAGATGTGACGATCGTCGGACTGATGGTTTCTCTTGACCGTATGGAAGTCGGAAAAGGCGGCGTAAAGTGTGCTCTGGATGAAGTGAAAGATCTTTACGGTTTTGAGACCGCAGCAATCGTAAATATGCAGGATGTCGTAGAGCATCTCTATAACAGAGAATGTGACGGAAAAGTTGTGATCGATGATACATTAAAAGCAGCGATCGATGCATATTATGAGAAATACGGGGCAAAATAATTCGGTAAAATGGAGGCTTTTCATGAACGAAAAAATTTTTAAGACAATAAGAGGTACCGGTGCGGCAAGTCTCGCAGTCGGGATCGTGGTTCTGGTGACCGGAATTTCAGCCGGCGTGATGATGATCGTAAACGGTGCAAGACTTCTGAAGTGTAAAAGTCAGGTATTGATTTAGTTTTATGAGGAAGGAAACAAAAAAGAAGGTGCGGATACTGGGAGCGGTGCTGTTTTTTCTTTATCTGCTGGCACTGACGTATTTTCTGTTTTTTGCGGAAGGATACGGAAGATCCATGGAAGGAAGAATGTATGCCTACAACCTTCAGCCCTTTCGGGAAATCAAAAGATTCTGGGTTCACCGGGAGATGCTGGGGACGTTCGCAGTATTCTGCAATCTGGCGGGGAATGTGATCGGCTTCATTCCGTTTGGGATGATCCTGCCGGTCATATGGCCGAAAACGGGGAAAGTTTTACGGATCCTGCTTCTTAGCTTCGAGTTCAGTCTGTGCGTGGAGACGATACAGCTTGTCTGGAAGGTGGGAAGCTTTGATGTGGATGACCTGATCCTCAACACCCTGGGCGGTGTGATCGGGTATCTGCTGTTTTGGATATGTAATAAGATAAGGAGAAAGATATATGGCTAAAAAGCGTATGTATTCTTTTGCAAAAGAGAAACATTCCGGCAAAGGTATTCTTTCAACGATACTTGGTACACTCTCACTTGTCATTTTTGCCGTTCTGGCATGGCTGGCATATTATCTGGACGGACAGGGCGGCGTTTACCTGGGCAGCATCGGGCTGCTTGGCATGGTATTTGCCGTCAGCAGTGTCGTGTTCGGACTGATGGGATTTGGCGAAAACAATGTGCGCTACCTGTTTCCGAAGATTGGGTCGATCCTCGGCGGCATCATGGTGGCATTGTGGGTATTTGTAGTTTTAATTGGGATTTAAGGAAATGCCAGGGACGATTTGCGGGAGTACGAAGTACGGAACAATTCGTATGGCATCACTTTACTGTAACCTTTAAAAGATTGGCGGTGGAAAGATGGAGAGAACAGTACTGGAAGAGAGAGACGCTCTCTCAATGGAACGACTTGCATCCATAACAAAAGAGCATACCGCACAGGAGCCGTTTGGGGATTATTTCAGAAAAACGGCTTCTTTTGTTATAAAAATGGATGAAGTTTACCGAAAAATAAAAGATGGAAAAACGGAAAGCTATACGCTTGAGCAGTGGCAGGCATTTAATCAGAGCCTTTATGAGGACATTCTTCCGGAGAACTATGAGCACAGCTATGGAAATCCAAAGTATGCGGTGGAAAAACTCGGAGAAGTGCACGGACGCATCTTAAGTTTTCTGTATGCCGAATTGTATGCCCTGATCGGCTATGCTTTTGAGCAGCGGCTGCATGAAAAGGTGATCCTTCAGGAACTTCTGATCGAAGTGTATAACTGCTTTGAGGAGGAAGAGCTCCCGGGATACCGAAGGATCCAGCAGATCATCTACTGGTTTGAGAGTGATTACAGTGAGATCACGGTGGCACACCGCATTCGGGAAGCTGTTGATCCAAAGCTTGATTTTGCAGCGAAGATCGTGATGGAGTCGGATCTGAAAGACCTTCGCTATCTGTATCGCTATGGTGAGTATATCACCGAAAACGAGCGGAAGATGGCAGAATTTATGAACAGCCTGGATGAAGAGACTGTAGAAAAGATGGCATCTACGTTTACCGAAGGATACCGGATCGGATTTGTGCTTGGCGGCAAGGATCTTTCGAAAAAACAGACGGTCAACATCCGCTATATGGTCGGATTTGAGCGGATGGTGCGTCTGGCAATACAAAATTTTGAAAAAATGGGATTAAAGCCGGTCATCTATCGTGCGGCACTGGAGCGTATCAATAAAAAAGGTGTGCACCGCATCGGTTATTACGGGGCAATCCCGAACCGCCAGTTTGACTATGATCACCGGGCAGACCAGGCAATCTATCTGGACAAGGCCTTTATGGAGCGACGCCTGGGCGTGATGCGTTCGGCGTACGAAAATTATAAAACACTGGCAAACGGTCATGCAGGCCCGGCCTGCATTGATACCTTCGGGGAGCCGGAGTTTTATCCGCAGACAAAACAGGAAGCCTATTATTTGTCGGATAAACAGAAAAAACTGCAGACACAGATGGATAACGAATCCGTGCAGATCACAAACCGCTATATCATCGGCAAAGAACGCAGTTTTACGATCATCGCCTTTCCAGTCCCGGAAATCGGGGCAGACTTCCCGGAGATTTTTAAAGAGACGATCCGCATCAATACGCTTGACTATCAGCTCTATGCAGATATCCAGCAGAAACTGATCGATGCCCTGGATCAGGGTGAGAGTGTACATGTGCTCGGAAAAGGAGAAAATCACACCGATATGCACATTGCCCTGCACAAACTGAATGATCCAAAGAAGCAGACTAATTTCGAAAATTGTGTGGCAGATGTCAACATTCCGGTCGGAGAAGTCTTTACTTCCCCGATATTGAAGGGAACAAGCGGCATTCTTGAGGCATGTACGGTTTATCTGGAAGGCTTAAAGTATGAAAAACTGCATCTGGAATTTGAAGATGGTATGGTAAAAGCATATACCTGCAAGAATTTTGAGCAGGAAGAGTACAATCAGAACTATGTCCGGGAAAATGTGCTGGCGAATCATGAGACTCTGCCAATCGGCGAATTTGCGATCGGAACAAACACAGCAGCCTATGCTATGGCAAGGGAATATCATATTGAAGGAAAACTGCCGATCCTGATCGCTGAGAAGACCGGACCGCATTTTGCCGTAGGAGATACCTGCTACAGCTGGGCAGAAGATACACCGGTATATAATCCGGACAAAAAGGAGATCATCGCAAGAGACAATGAGATTTCCATTCGCAGAAAAGAAGATCCGGGAGAGGCATATTTTGGACATCATCTTGATATCACGATACCATATGACGAGCTTGGCAGCATCGAAGTACAGTGTGCTGACGGCAGAAGAATCCTGATCTTTGCGGACGGAAAGTTCGTACTTCCGGGCACGGAGGAGCTGAATCGCTTCCTCAATTAAGGTTTGCAGGTTGACAATAAAAGAAAGTATTAGTAAAATTAAAAAGATGTTAAACACTTACAATGATGCGAAAAGGAGATTGAACCATGGCAAAGGTTGGAATTGTAATGGGAAGCGACTCAGATATGCCGGTTATGGCAAAAGCTGCAGACGTTTTAGAGAAACTGGGCATTGATTATGAGATGACGATCATCTCGGCACATCGCGAACCGGATGTTTTCTTTGAATATGCAAAGACAGCAGAGAGCAAAGGCTTTAAAGTGATTATTGCCGGAGCAGGTATGGCAGCTCATCTGCCGGGCATGTGTGCAGCAATCTTCCCAATGCCGGTCATCGGCATTCCGATGCATACAACATCTCTTGGCGGCAGAGATTCTCTGTACTCGATCGTACAGATGCCGACAGGTATTCCGGTAGCAACCGTAGCGATCAACGGCGGGGCGAACGCAGGTATTTTAGCTGCGAAGATCCTGGCTACTTCTGATGAAGAACTGCTCTCCAGACTGAAAGCATATTCAGAAGAAATGAAAGAACAGGTTGTGGAAAAAGACGCAAAGCTTCAGAAAGTTGGATACAAAAACTACGCAAAATAAAAGACAAACCCCAAGGGAGGACAAAAGCATGGATTACAAGAAAGCCGGAGTGGATATCGAGGCAGGATACAAATCAGTTGAATTAATGAAAGAGCACATCAAGAAGACCATGAGAAGTGAAGTACTGACCAATATCGGCGGATTTTCCGGTGCATTTTCCATGGAAAAATTCAAAGACATGGAAAAACCGACACTGGTTTCCGGTACGGACGGAGTTGGTACGAAACTGAAACTGGCATTTATTCTTGATAAACATGATACCGTCGGCATCGACTGCGTTGCCATGTGTGTAAATGATATAGCCTGTGCAGGCGGAGAACCGCTGTTTTTCCTGGATTACATTGCCTGCGGCAAGAACTATCCGGAAAAGATCGCTCAGATCGTAAGCGGTGTAGCAGAAGGCTGCGTACAGTCTGATGCGGCACTGATCGGCGGAGAGACTGCTGAGATGCCGGGATTCTATCCGGTAGATGAGTACGACCTGGCTGGTTTTGCAGTTGGTGTAGTAGATGAAAAAGACCTGATCACAGGAAAAGATTTAAAAGAGAAAGACGTTCTGATCGGTATCGCTTCTTCCGGTGTACACAGCAACGGATTTTCACTGGTAAGAAAAGTATTCAGCATGGATGAAAAAACACTGAACACTTACCACGAAGAGCTTGGAAAGACTCTGGGTGAGGCTCTGATCGCACCGACCAAGATTTATGTGAAAGCACTTCGCAGCATCAAAGAAGCAGGCGTTCGTGTGAAAGGATGCAGCCATATCACAGGAGGCGGATTTTATGAGAACGTTCCGCGTATGCTTCCGGAAGGAGTACGTGCCGTGATCCGCAAAGACAGCTATGAGGTTCCGGCAATCTTCAAGATGCTGGCAAGAGAAGGCCAGATCGAAGAGCAGATGATGTACAATACATACAACATGGGTATCGGTATGGTTGTTGCAGTTGATCCGACAGACGTTGACAAGACTATGAAAGCGATCGAAGCAGCAGGAGAAACCGCTTACGTGATCGGTGAGATTGAGAACGGTGAGAAGGGTGTGACCTTATGCTAAAGCTGGTAGTGCTGGTGTCCGGAGGCGGAACCAATCTTCAGGCGATCATTGACGGCATTGCGGACGGAAGCATTCCAAATACCGAGATCAAAGCCGTGATCAGCAACAATAAAAATGCCTATGCCCTGCAAAGAGCAAAGGATCATAACATTGCAGCTGCATGTGTCTCACCGAAAGATTTTGCAGACCGGGCAGCATTTAACCAGGCACTTCTGGAGAAAATAAAGTCTTATGAGCCGGATCTCATTGTTCTGGCAGGATGTCTGGTCGTGGTCCCGGAGATCATGGTGGATGCTTATCCAAACAAGATCATCAACATCCATCCATCGCTGATCCCGGCATTTTGCGGAACCGGATATTACGGGCTGAAAGTACACGAAGGCGTGCTTAAGCGCGGTGTAAAAGTGACCGGTGCAACGGTGCATTTTGTGGACAAAGGAACAGATACCGGTCCGATCATCATTCAGAAGGCAGTGGAAGTACAGCAGGACGATACCCCGGAAATTCTGCAGCGGCGTGTCATGGAGCAGGCAGAATGGATTATTCTTCCAAAAGCAATCCAGATGATCGCCCATGGGGAAGTATAGGAGAGGAAGAGTTGATATGAAGATTCTGATCATAGGAGGCGGCGGAAGAGAGCATGCCATTGCATGGAAGCTAAGTAAAAGCCCAAAGGTAACGAAATTATATTGTGCACCAGGAAATGCCGGAATTGGACAGATCGCTGAGTGTGTTCCGATTTCTGCCATGGAATTTGACAAGCTGGCTGATTTTGCACAGGAAAACGGCATTGATCTTACAGTTGTAGGTATGGATGATCCGCTTGTAGGCGGCATTGTTGATGTATTTGAGGCGAGAGGCCTACGTGTATTTGGACCTCGCAAGAATGCAGCAATTTTGGAGGGTTCCAAGGCTTTTTCCAAGGATCTCATGAAAAAGTATGGTATTCCAACTGCCGCATATGAGAATTTCCATTCTCCAGAGGATGCAATCGAATATTTAAAAACTGCGAAAATGCCAATCGTATTAAAGGCTGATGGACTTGCACTTGGAAAGGGCGTTTTAATCTGCAATACAAGAGAAGAAGCCATGGAAGGTGTAAAGACACTGATGCTTGACAAGCAGTTTGGTGCTGCCGGTGATACTATTGTTGTTGAAGAATTTATGACAGGAAGAGAAGTTTCTGTTCTTACCTTTGTAGATGGAAATACCTATCGGGTAATGACAAGCGCACAGGATCACAAGCGCGCAAAAGACGGCGATCAGGGCTTAAACACAGGTGGTATGGGAACCTTCTCCCCAAGTCCATTTTATACAAAAGAAGTTGATGCATACTGCAGAGAGCATATCTATCAGCCAACGGTTGATGCAATGCGTTCTGAAGGACGTACCTTCCAGGGTATCATTTTCTTTGGACTTATGTTGACCAAAGAAGGACCAAAGGTGCTTGAGTATAATGCGCGTTTCGGAGATCCAGAGACACAAGTTGTTCTTCCACGTATGAAGAATGATATTGTGGATCTGTTCGAAGCCTGCATTGATCAGACACTTGACAAAATTGATCTTCAGTTTGAGGATAATGCAGCTGTATGTGTTGTTTTGGCATCTGACGGCTATCCAGTTCACTACGAAAAGGGTCTTCCAATTTCTGGTCTTGAAGCTTTTGATGGCAAAGATGATTACTTTGTATTCCATGCTGGAACAAAGAAGCAGGGCGATACATTTGTGACAAACGGAGGACGAGTTCTTGGTGTAACAGCAACAGGAAAAGAGTATAAAAAAATATCAGCGGTATTCCTTGCTTTTTTAATTGGAACAGCTATTATTATACCACTAGCAGTCAGTGGTGAGGTTGAATTTGCAACTGCGGGACTTCTAACATTAATAACGGGTGGAAGTTATGTTGTTTCCTATGTTATGGGTGGAAAATATAAAGCCCTTCTTGATGCTGATAGACGGATTTATATTCTATATGCGTTAGATAGTGTTAGCGTTATAATTTCGTGCGTATTTCGTGTACTAGCATTAAATGCTGGATTGGGAATAATTATAGTCCAGTTGATTAATTTAGCATGTATCGCTATAAAAAATATAGGGTATGTTCTGTACGTTAGGACTAGGTACGTTAAAGTTGACTATAAGCATGTACCAGATTTAAAGGCAATAGGAAAGCGTTGGAATGTATTGATTCATAGCATTGCAGGAATTGTTGTAAATAATACTGATGTTATTATTTTAACACTCTTTGGAAGCCTAAAGATTGTAAGTGTTTATGGAATATATAATATGGTTTTTGGCAATTAAGCTCAATTGTTCAAACGACTTTTATGCAAGCTCCACAGTCATCTTTTGGTAGACTTTTTCATTCTGATAAAGGAAAATTCGAAAGCACCTATGAGCTTTATGAATTTATTCTTTCGCTGATTTTGTTTATTATTTGTTCCATTGCGCTCGTGATGATCCTACCATTTGTAGAAATATATACAAGTGGGGTTGGAGATGTTAACTATATTGATTCGTATCTGCCTGTTTTATTTACATTGATTTTGCTGATGAATCAAATTAGGATTCCTGCTTTGATCACGATTAATGTTGCGGGACATTTTAAAGAAACGCAAAGTGGTGCTATTGTTGAAGCAATCATTAACATTACCGTTTCGTTGTTTTTATTCTTTTTCACCGAATTGGGCTTATATGGTTTGCTGATAGGTACGATATGCTCGTATCTCTTTAGAACAACTGATGTTATTATTTATACACATAAACATCTGGTTAATTCTTCTATATGGACTACTGTAAAGAACTATGCGATTAACTTTGCGAGCATGGCGTTTGTCTATTGTGTTTTTGATATTATAATGCCGTTACATGCTGAGTCTGTAATTGAATGGATTATACAAGCGATTGTTGTTTCGGTCATAGTTTTTGCTGTTTTTGCTGCACTCAACTTTATCTTTAATAGAGAAAAAGTTGTTGAAATTCACTCTTTTATTAAGCACAAAATTAACGTAAAGAGATAATAGGAGGAAATAAAAATGTCTGCATTTGATAACGCAACCCTTATGATCACTGGTGGTACTGGTTCTTTCGGTTCTACCGTTCTGAAGCACTTCCTGGATTCTGACCTGAAGGAGATTCGTATCTTCTCCCGTGACGAGAAGAAGCAGGACGATATGCGCCATGAGCTTCAGGCGAAGCATCCCGACACCGCTAAGAAGGTCAAGTTCTACATCGGCGATGTCCGCAACCCGCAGTCCATCCGTGACGCCATGCCCGGTGTTGACTACATCTTCCACGCTGCGGCGTTGAAGCAGGTTCCGTCCTGCGAGTTCTTCCCCATGCAGGCTGTCCAGACCAACATCATCGGTACGGACAACGTGCTGCACGCTGCTATTGACGCCGGTGTCAAGCGTGTTGTTTGTCTGTCCACCGATAAGGCAGCTTACCCCATCAACGCCATGGGCATCTCCAAGGCGATGATGGAGCACGTTATCTACGCTAACGCCCGTGTGGCTGCTGAGCGCGGCGGCACGACCATCTGTTGCACCCGTTACGGCAACGTTATGTGCAGCCGGGGTTCTGTCATTCCTCTGTTCATTGACCAGATTAAAAACGGCAACCCCATCACCATCACCGACCCTAACATGACCCGCTTCCTGATGAATCTGGACGAGGCTGTGGATCTGGTCTTGTTCGCTTTCCAACATGCAAATCCCGGTG
>ERZ832522.1983-NODE-1983-length-26087-cov-5.934849_pt1 | contig 26087 bp, 23 predicted proteins | sample MGYA00519951_ERZ832522 | MGnify/ENA primary metagenome ERZ832522 (study PRJEB31850, sample SAMEA3708728) | human gut metagenome | biome: human gut; feature: human-associated habitat; material: faeces | place: China | collected 2014 ... | reverse complement strand
ATCCCACAAATTGTGACGCACATCTTGCAGAAAGCCTTTTTCAGACACGCTCTAGAATGCAGTAAATAAATATTTTCAGAGAGACTGGGTAAATATATGGAAAATGTGATTCGGAAACTGTATGGTATGTATATGGATAATGACAATAGAGAAAAAAATGAAATGTCAGTAATGCATGATGATTTATGTAAAGAGAAAAAAGAGAAGGCATACCAGTACTATCAGAAATTGAGAGTTCAACTGACAGATGAGCTTGCTGAAGAACTGGATGAACTGATGAATAAACATATGGAAATATATCCACAGGAGCTGGAAGAAAGTTTTGCCATGGGATTTAAAACAGGGGCAAGGCTGATGTGCGAGGTTTTTGGTGAAGAAACAGAATGATTGTAAAGCAGATATGGCAATTCTCCAGATAAAGTATGATTTTAGAGGATTGCCATAGGTCTGATAAGTGGGGGTGACATATAATTTTTGATAACATGATCAGGATAATTTATGGTTGTTGAACGTTATCAGAAATTGTGAGATTGTCAGACGTAATTTCATTCAGGAGATATTCTATAGTATGCATATGTTCATTCATAACTTTTTCTGCAAGAGGTGCATCATTATTGGTTATTGCCTGAACAAGCCGGGTGTGCTGGGAATCAATCTCCGGTGCATCGTTATTTTTCTGCATAAGATAGGAACGTATTCCAACGATCATATTTTCAGTAATCTGTGCAGAGGCATTTAATACACTCAGTATTAATGGATTGGCAGAAATCTGAGCAATTTTCAGATGCAGATCACGATCCAGATCACCGCGGATTTTTTCATCCTGAGTGCTGTCCAGTCTGGCAATGATAAGCTGGAGTTCAGCAGCATCCAGCGGTGTACAGTTTTGGGCGGCGAGAAAAGCAGCTTTGCTTTCCAGTGCGCCTCGAAGCTGCAATGCATCCTGAATTTTGCTGTTGTACATTTGAAATATGATAGACAGAGGTTCAGTAAGACAGCTGTGAAGATCAGTTGCAATATAATTGGCACCGCCATGTACGCTGACAGTAATCCCGAGTAGGGAAAGAGCCTTCAGGACTTCTCGTAATGCTGGTCTGGAGATTCCGAATTCTTCTGCCAGAATACGTTCAGCAGGAAGTGCATCGCCGGGTTGTAATTCTCCGTTTTGGATATTTTCGATAATTTGTTTCAGAACATCGTTGAAGGTACTGGTTTTATCTATTTTTCTAAACATTTATTTTCCTCTTTCCTGGTACATTGTTTCGTAAATAATTATACCAATCGCGTAGGATGCGGATTCGAGTGTGCAGGTATAAAAACGCAGGCGTACGGGCTACGCTGAGGCTTTTATACCTGTGTAATCGGATTTGCAGACAAGTGAGTGGTATAGTTATTTCGAAAACGGTGTACTAACCTTTGTTGTGTTATATAGCTCTATATCAGATAACTGTTCCACAGAGATTTCTTTGATTATTAAATAGTTACATACATCTAATATTATAACGGATTGAAAGGGAGATGCAACTGATTCCTGCAAAATTTCTAAAAGTGTAAAATTTTTGTGTTGCTGAGAACGGAGTGAACAGTAACAAATTTTTGCAGTTTTTTTATAAATTTTATAATTATATTAGAAATTAGACAAATTTCTCTCACATTTATAGGTTATGATATTTACATCTTAAGGAAATGACGTACCTTAAGAGAAAATCTTTCCTTTCCCTAAAAAGTGTAAAATGAACGTGAATCACCGCTTAGCCGACAAGATCGACGGAGAAGCGGTGATTTTATTATGTCACTGAAGCAGGATTCTTTCTTATAAACCTCTGTAACGATTAAGACAGGCATAAATTTCCTGAATACGGGGAGTAGCGTAACCACAGGAAATTTTTTGATTCTCCGTAAAGAAGGACAGACCATGTAAAGAGAGATTTTTCCAGAGAAACTGCACAATCTCAGGCAGGGTACGTCTGCCGTCTGCCAGATGTTCAACTGCATATTTCAGCAGGAGACCTAAGGCAGCGGTCTGTTCCGCGTCAATAAGCTGTTCTGTATAGCGGAGATCAATCTCCTGTCTGCCGAGAGAGAAGCCATCTGTTCCGGAGATTCTGGTTTTCAGGCGCTCAGGTTTTGCGGCACCGGAATCGGAATGATTTCCACGACTGTTATGTCTGAGGCGCTTAGAAGATTCGGCAGGTCTGCTCATAATGCGATGGCTGTGCGGAAGCTGAAAATCAGTAACTGAAACAGCAGGCAGAGGATATTGGCTGCATAATTTTTTGACAGAAGCTGTAATATCTTTTGGAACGTAATTGTCCATCTGGATAATTGTATCTGCAATATGAAAGAATGCCCCGGAACTTCCGGCAACAAGAATTGTAGAAATCCCTGCTTTTTTATAAAGATCCTCTGCACGCTCCAGAAACGGAGTGATCGGCTCTTTCTCACGCTGAATAACCTGCTGCATGAAAGCATCACGAACCATGAAGTTAGTTGCGGAGGTGTCTTCGTCAAGAAGAAAAAGGTGGCTTCCGGCTTCCATGCTTTCTGCGATACCGGCTGCCTGTGAAGTGCTTCCACTGGCATCCAGTGTAGAGAAACAGCGGGTATCTTTCTTGTTTGGAAGATCATTTATAAACATGGAAATATCCACATCCTTGATAAAACGGCCATCTTCTGAACGCAGTTTGACAGCAGTTGCATCTGTGATCACGTATTCACGTCCATCTCCGGGGATATGATTGTATACACCAAGTTCAAGTGCATTCAGAAGCGTGGATTTGCCATGATATCCACCGCCTACGATCAGAGTGATTCCCTTTGGGATCCCCATGCCTGTGATTTTTCCTTTATGGGGAAGATTTATGGAAATGCGCAGACTGTCCGGAGAAGTAAAGGGAACAGAAGCTTTCATAGGGCGGGAGGAAATACCGCTTTCTCTTGGGAGGATGGAGCCGTCGGCTATGAATGCGCAGAGATTTTTTGCGGGCAGCGTCTGACGGATAAATTCCTGATCCTCTGCAAGCTCTATATAATTCTGTAATTCCTTTGCATTAAGGCTGGAGTAGAAAAAGGATTTTTGAATGCATACAGGCAGAAAATCAAAAAGGATTTTCTCCAGTTCAGTGGCATTGATCGTGCGGCCATTAGCAGGGAAGCCCACAAAAAAGCGGGCGGTTATGCCTTTTTCTGTTATTTCACAGGCTGTCCGGGAAAGAATCTCCTGACCACAATGACTGACAGTGAGCAGGCCGCTTTTGCCGGAGCCTTTTGCACGAAAGCTGTACTGGCTGACCTGTTTTTCAAACTGACGTGTAAGATAGTCGCAAAGAGTAGTCCCGGTAAGTGTATCTTTATAATATTCGACGGGAAATCCGGCATCTCTGTGTGAAATCTGAATGCTGACATGAGAGGGAGAAGCAAAAGGATCTCCCTGCACATGGTCGATGGACAGAATATAATTTCCAAAATGATACAGACCTTTCAGCCCTTTATATGCCGGATAACTTTTGCGGTTTATGGAACGAAGCTGCTGACGCAGTTCCTCTGAATTTTTCATGACAGAACCTCCTGGTATTGCAGATATTTTTATAATAATCCTCGCAAATAATGAATTTGAGAGGAGAAACATTAACCTGCCATCAACTATAGCGGAAATGAATCATAATGTCCACTGACAAATAAATATTAATCATATGGAAAATTTTCAGAGGATGTTTTATAATGAAAAACAGGTAATTGTTCAATATCATTACATAATAGCGAACTGATGAATAGTTACCGTTATCAAAGCAATACTATGAATGACAGTCATAAAGAAAGGCGGAACAGTAAATGGAACGTAGAAATGCATGGCTTTCTTATACAGAAGCAGAAGAAAAAGAACTGGAGCAGGTTGCAAAAGCGTATCGCAATTTTCTTAATGTTGGAAAAACAGAGCGTGAATGTGTGACGCAGATCATCAGAGAAGCACGGGCAGCAGGTTATGAATCTCTGGAAGAGAAGACTGCGAAGGGTGAGAAACTGAAAGCAGGAGATAAAGTTTATACAGTCGGAATGAAGAAGATCATTGCACTGTTTCATATCGGACAGGATGATATTTCTGAGGGAATGAATATTCTGGGAGCACACATTGATTCTCCACGTCTTGATGTCAAACAGAATCCATTATATGAGGATACGGATTTGGCATATCTGGATACCCATTATTATGGCGGTGTTAAGAAATACCAGTGGGTGACTCTTCCCCTGGCAATCCATGGCGTAGTGGTAAAGAAAGACGGAAGTACAGCAGAAGTAAATATCGGTGAGGATGAGGATGATCCGATCGTATATATCACAGACCTTCTGATCCATCTTGCAGGAAAGCAGATGCAGAAAAAAGCGACAGAAGTGATCGAGGGAGAGAATCTGGACATCCTGATCGGCAGCAGACCACTGAAAGACCTGGAAGATGATAAGAAGAAAGAGGCAGTAAAACAGAATGTATTGAATATCCTTAAAGAGAAGTATGATATGGAAGAGGAAGATTTTCTTTCTGCAGAGCTGGAGATCGTACCGGCAGGAAAGGCAAGAGAGTGTGGTCTGGACAGAAGTATGATCGCTGCTTATGGACAGGATGACAGAGTGTGCGCATATACTTCTCTGCTTGCAATGCTTGGGATGGACACCCCGAAACACACTTCCTGCTGTCTGTTTACTGATAAAGAAGAGATTGGAAGCGTAGGTGCAACCGGTATGCAGTCACGTTTCTTTGAGAACGCAGTGGCTGAACTTCTGGATGCAATGGGATGCTACAGTGATCTGAGATTGAGAAGAACTCTGAAGAATTCCAGTATGCTTTCCTCTGATGTAAGTGCAGGCTATGATCCGGCTTATGGGGAGGCATTTGAGAAAAAGAATGCAGCTTATCTTGGAAGAGGTATCGTATTAAACAAATTTACCGGAGCAAGAGGTAAATCCGGCTCGAATGATGCAAATGCAGAATATGTGGCAAGAGTCAGAAATATTTTTGACAGCCATGAAGTTGCGTTCCAGACAGCTGAGCTTGGTAAAGTTGATGTAGGCGGAGGCGGAACAATCGCTTATATCGCAGCGCTTTATGGAATGGAAGTCATTGACAGCGGTGTGGCAGTGCTCAGTATGCATGCACCATGGGAAGTGACAAGTAAGGCAGATATTTACGAAGCTAAGAAAGCATATAAGGCATTTCTGCTGGAAGCATAAAAAGTCAGGCAGATGCGGAATAAAAATATGAAGAAATCGTGGAAGCTGTATCGTTTCTGATAACAGAGACTTGCAGATTCCGCAGATAAGGGCAGAGCTTTTGGAAAACTGAAGCGCTGCCCTTTTAACATATAAGTGAGGTTATGATTGTAAAAGGTATTTCTGATATCTTACGAAAGACAGGTTGCGATTCTGTAAGATCTGGATTGGAGCAGGATATTTAATAGACGGGAGGGAAAGATGGAGGAAGCGCTGATCAGAGTAAAAGATTTGTGTAAAATATATAATCCCGGCGAGAATGAAGTACGGGCGCTGGATCATATTAATCTGGAAATTAATAAGGGTGAGTTTGTTGCTATTATCGGACAGTCAGGTTCAGGAAAGTCTACATTTATGAATATGCTGGGTTGTCTGGATGTGCCTACATCCGGCGAATATTTTCTGAATGGAACTGATGTGTCCACAATGGAAGACAATGAACTCTCAGAAGTCAGAAACCGGGAGATCGGATTTATTTTTCAGGGATTTAATCTGATCTCAAATCTGACTGCAATTGAAAATGTGGAACTACCGCTGGTTTACAGAGGGGTAGACAGAAAAACGAGACATAAGCTGGCAGTAGAGTCACTGACCATGGTAGGGCTTGAGAAACGTATGGATCACAGACCAAATGAAATGTCAGGAGGACAGCAGCAGAGGGTGGCTATTGCAAGAGCAATCGCGGCCCAGCCACCGGTGATCCTGGCAGATGAACCTACAGGAAATCTGGATTCTGCATCCAGTAAGGAGATTCTTCAGATTCTTAAAAGTATGCACGAGCAGGGAAAAACGGTCATATTGATCACACATGATAATGGGATTGCTGCTCAGGCAAGGCGTGTAGTCAGAATTATGGATGGAAAGATAGAGTCAGATTTTATCAATAAAAACTATGGGAAAGAAGAATATATAAAAAATCAGCTGGATGCATAAACCCGGTTACAAGGAGACAAATATTATGAAAAAAAAGAAAAGTAAAAAGAAAATTATTATTGGAGCAGCAGCTGTTCTTGTTGTTGCCGGCGGAGTTACAGTAGCAGGTCAGAGAAATTCAACAGAAAATCAGATTCCACAGGTTCAGGTAGTAACTGCAGAGAAAGGAGATGTTGAGGAAATTGTAGATGCTACAGGAACAGTGGGAAGTGAAGAGGAGAAGACCTATTATTCTCCTGTAAATGCAGAGCTGAAAACGGTTTCTTTTGCCCAGGGAGATGTGGTGAAAAAGGGAACAAAACTGATCGAGTTTAATACAGAGGATCTGGAGAAAGATAATCGGAAAGCAGAACTGAATCTGAAATCAACAAAGTATGATACAAAGGATACAAGAAATAAATCTGACAAAGCAGAGAAGAAGCAGAAGGATGCCAAAAAGAATGTTCAGGAGCTTGAGAAGAAAATAAAGGATAAAAAGGCTTATGTCTCGTCTCTGAAATCACAGATTTCAGCGGCAGCAGCAGCGGCACAGCGTGAAGCGGCAGCTCAGGCATCCGCACAGGCAGCAGCTCAGGCTCAGGCACAGCAGCAGGAAGCTCAGGCAAAAGCCCAGGCAGAGGCAAAGAAACAGGAGGAAATCCAGAGTAAATATCAGGCCGCACTTTATACATACAAGACGGAGACTCTTCCGCAGTACCAGCAGCAGCTCTCAGATCTGAATGCACAGTATAATCAGGCACAAAGCGATTATAATCAGGCAGACACCACATATCAGATGGCATTTGCAACATGGCAGGCAGACCCTTCAGATGAGAATACACAGGCTCTGGATAATGCGGAGGCTGCAAGAACACAGGCACAGCTCGCAATGCAGCAGGCACAGCAGACTTATAATGATCTTAAGCAGCAGACACCGAAAATGCCGGTACTTTCTGATTTCACAGAAAGCAGTGCAGATTACTCATGGGGAATTTCAGACGGTTCAGATGCAGATGACAGTGATGGGGAAGATTCTTCCTCCTCCGGATATGATTACAGTGGAAGTGATGGCGGGACAGTAACTGCGGATACTTCTGCTCTGGAAAGTGCGCTTGAGACAGCAAGCGATGAACTTGCAGAGCTTCAGTCAGATCTGGCTTCTGAGAAAACTATCGCAGAGGCAGATTCCACAAGCCTGACAAAAGAAGAAAAAGAGAAACTGAAAGTAACAGATAATCTTTCCGAACTGGACGCAAAATCAGCCGAGGAGCTGGTGAAGGAAGGAAAGAAAGGAATCACCGCAGAATTTAACGGAATCATATCCAAGGCAGATATTAAGCAGGGAGCAGCAGTTACTCAGGGTATGGAACTGTTTACTATTGAGAATACAGACAAGGCAAGTGTGGATGTGACTCTCTCTAAATATGATTATAATACAGTGAAAGAGGGGCAGTCTGTTGAGATTACCTTGGGGGATAATACTTATCAGGGTACTGTAACAAAAATGAGTCATATTGCGGTGCAGAATGAAAAAGGAACGCCGGTCATTTCAGCAACAGTAAGCATTGATAATCCGGATGAAGATATTTTCCTGGGAGTAGATGCAAAGGTTAAGATTTATGCGGCTTCTGCGAAAAATGTGGTGACTCTTCCTGTGGAAGTGGTCAATATCGGAAAAGAAGGCTCCTTCTGCTATGTGATAGAAGATGGACTGGTGACAAAGAGAAATATTACCACAGGAATCAGCTCAGAGGATTATGTGGAAATTACGGATGGAATCAAAGAAGGAGAAGAAGTAATCGCAGATCTGGGTGATTACACAGAGGGAATGGAAGTACAGGCAGTTCCTGAGCAGACAGGAGAGGATGCCGATGAGTAATCTGTATGAATATATCAAGATGGCAGTCCATAATATTATGGCAAATAAGGGACGTTCTTTTCTGACTATGCTTGGCATTATCATTGGCATTGCTTCTGTAATTGCCATTGTATCTGTGGGTGAAGGAACCAAGAACCAGATGAACAGTGAAATTGATGATATCGGCGGCGGGCAGATTGCCATCAGTGTCAGCGATGAGGCACAGACAGACGAGGAGTGGATCACTGCGGATGATGTGGAAGCAATCCGGGCGGTAGACGGTATAGAAGGAGTAAATGTTTCGGATTCATTCAGTGGAGAAACTACCACAGGTAAGGGAAATTTTTCTCTTATGCTGACGGGTGAGGGACCGGATGCAAAGCTGTTAAATAATGCCACCATGAAGCATGGAGTATATTTCGGGGAAAATGAAGTTCAGGAAGCAAAAAATGTCTGTGTGCTTTCCGATGCAGATGCAAAAAGACTCTTTGGCACAGATGATGTGGTTGGAATGACTGTAGATGTCAATTGTTATGGACTGACCAAAAGTCTTCGTATCTGCGGGGTGACAACCCAGAAAGAAAATGGAACCTTTGTCAGTTATACTTATGAGGGAATGCCGGTGACTATTAATGTTCCCTATACTACAATGAATGAATTCACCGGTGTATCCGATTACTTTTTCTCAGTAACAATGCAGACAGATAAGAGCTTAAACAGTCAGGATGTTGCTGACAAAGTGGTAAAACTGATGGAAAAAAGACATCAGTGTGCAGGAAAAGATTACTTTCAGGTACAGAGCTTTCAGGATATTATGAGCTCTATGAATCAGATGCTGGATATGGTGACTGCTTTTATCTCCTTTGTGGCGGGAATTTCCCTTCTGGTTGGTGGTATCGGCGTTATGAATATTATGCTGGTTTCCGTAACAGAACGTACCAGAGAGATTGGTATCCGTAAGTCACTGGGAGCGAAAACCTCTTCTATTATGATGCAGTTTCTGGCAGAGGCGGCAATTCTGACGGTGATTGGAGGGGTGATAGGAATTGTTCTGGGTGTGATCGGCGGATATGTAATCTGTTCAATCATAAGCAGCAGTATGGGAATGTCCATCACTCCGGGAATCAGCCTGAGTACAATTATGGCGGCGACTTTGTTTTCCTGTGCAGTAGGAGTATTCTTTGGAATTTATCCTGCGAAGAAAGCAGCAAAACTGAGCCCGATCGAGGCTTTGCGGCGGAATTAATGAAAACAGAACTGCGATGGTATTTTGGTGTACCTGTGTTCTGATATCATTACAGAATAGTTGTAAATTGTTATAATTTTGCGAATCAAAAGAAAAAAATAAAAAATTCAAAAAAAGTGTTGACAAATGCTCCAGTATAGAGTAGAATACTCATTGTTGTGAGGGACACGAGATAAGAACTTCACAAGGATGTGCGTTTAGCTCAGCTGGATAGAGCGTTTGGCTACGGACCAAAAGGCCGGGGGTTCGAATCCTCTAACGCACGCTAATAAAAAATAAGACAGTGCAAATGCACTGTCTTATTTTTTTATTCGAGTACGGGTCGGACTCGAACGGGTTCGATCTACGCTTCGCTCCGGTCGTTGCTAAACGCGTGCTGTGACGCCGTTTCCGCGAGTTTCAGCCTGGATCAGCTCTCCATCTTCATACGTCAAAAGAATTGTCAATCCATCCATCTTACACATTAGCAAAGAATCTTTATCACCAATAAATTTTCGAAGTATATTCACATCTTTAGTTTTATCAAGAGACATCATTAAATGTGAATGCTCAATTTTCTCTAATTTACTTTTTACTTCATATCCAACACTATGGACTGGAGAATTACTTAAAATAACTCCTGTTTCTTTTTCCATTTTTTCCAACTGATCACACAGATCATCATACTGATGATCCGTAACAATACTTTCTGCATTATTATAATAAGCATCTCGGTACTGATTAAGTTTTTCAACCAATGCTTTCATTTCTTCAATCTTGTTCATTTTTTCCTCCTGTATTATGTATAATTAAATCGTCAAAATATCAAAATGTACTGACCAATGATCACACATCATATCAATTGTTGCATCCGCGATATCGTTAACGCACTCGTCATCACATTTGACTGAATCAAACTGAGAAATATCAATATAATGCTCTGCTGTTCCCTCTTCAAAAGTAATAATATTATCATTTACTGTAATATTAACTGGATTCAACTGCATATGAGATATTATTGCAGATTCTTTTTCTCCTACAGAGAAATGTACCGCAACAGTTTTATTGTCATATGCTGCTTTTTCAAACATAATATCGATTTTCTGAGCTACTTTACTTGCATTCTTTACAAATTCTCTAACCATTTTTTTGTTCCTCGTAATAAATTTGATTTTAATGAAAGTTAATTTAACTTGTTACTTTATTTAAACATGGCGACTATATTAAATAGTCACCATATTTTTTAAGAAAATATGAAGGTCTATTAATCTTAATTCCATATTGGTGTTCAATCATAGACCGAGTTTCAACATCATATAAAATCTTGTTTTTATTTGAATTATACTTCCGGATTAATTCATTTGTCATATGAATTTGTCCGGAAATGTTAATTTTTTCAGCAGTCATATATGATACATCTATAGACTTCAATGCTGCTGCTAATGAATTATACATTTGCCTTCCAAGACAATGCGGATCATCTTTTACAATATGAGATCTTTTTATAATGGTTCCATCATCCATGAGTTTGGATTTAGTTCCATATGGATATGTTAATTCCATTGTCATATTACTCTTTTGTGCAGTTAAAATTAATGCTTCACTTACATTTACAACTCTTCCGGAATACAATTTCATTGTATGATTTTCTACGTCGATATCATCAAGTTTTGCTCTAATCGTGTCTTCAAAATCTTTAGACTTGCCATATTCAAAAATGCTCAGAATCATGAATCGATCTCTAGGATTCTTTAATGCTTCGATCCATGTTAAAATCGTGTCTCTTGATACAATCTGATGATTTAACAATGTCTTATTTAATAGTGCTGCCAGCATATCAGGTGTGATAGTTGCATAGATATTTTGTCCATTTAACACTAAATTCTCATTAACACACCAGTCCGTATATTGTGTAAGAGTATTATTTACTACAATAATGGACTCTAATGTTGTAAATTTGAACAACTTATACATTTCTGTAATCTCATTTAAATTAAAGTCACATAAATCCTTTTGATACATATGTTCAAACGGCGCAACTCTCTTAAATCTAGGCACAAGAGGAGTAACGCTTGCAACAGTTTTTAACTTAAATTCGTAAAACCTTTGTTTTCTATCTTCGTTATACATTTACATTCTCTCCTCTAAAAAAGGAATTAATCTTTTCCTTATCCTATTAAAGTTTCTCGAAAAATCATATATTATTTTTTCCTCACGTTCCGCATCATCAATAAGAAAACGCTTATAGTTCTCTATCATTGATATTTTATTTTTTCCATCATAATAATGAAACAAGATCGTAAGAATTATAATTTCTTTCTTTGAATATTCTTTTTCAAGATACTTGTCATCTTCTTCTGTAAGCATATTAAGATCTTCGATAAATTCCTTTGATACTCTAATGATTTCTTTTCGTTGCTCAGGAGAATCACTTTGCCTTTTACTGAAATATAATCTCTTAATACATTCTGCCAGGGTTGTTGAATCAATAAGTCCACCTATTTTTATTTTCCCTTGCAAATTACACATACTGCTTTCATTAATACGCTGGACCACTTTATTTTGAGCTGCATATGAGTTATATGTGTCGCTTAACTGTTTGCTCATTTTAGTTTTCTGGTCATACTGATATATCATACGGCGAGATTTATCAATGTCAAAGTTTGTAATTCTCAGCTCCATTGGATAGTTAAAATTTGGATTTTTACTTCTGGCCTGGAACATTGATACATATCTATGATATCCATCGTTTATATCAAATGCCTCTAAAGAATGAATAATAAGCTGACGTGATTGCTCATCATAATGAAAATCTGCGTATATATCATCTTTCGGGATATTCAAAGTGATTGTATCCGGAACATAAATATGTTCCAACATATCTGCCGTAATTTCTTTTACTGCACTCTTATTCAATGTAATACGATATAGCTCATTATTATCTCGTGTTACTTTAGTCATAGCACGTTGTGTGACAGGATTATAGTTAATTAATCCTGATTCTTGCAGAGCGCAAAATGCATCTACATTTAAAGATCCTATCCATTGATCATCGCTTACCTGAATCATATTGAATACTAACGGGAATTCAATTTTATTTGGTTCTTCGTATCGCATCCCACTATATTTACTTATTTCTCTGTCTGTAAAAAAGTCAGATAACTTTTTGCGATAATCTTTCTTAGTGGCATTTAAAATACTATCTGCAATTACAAAAAGTGTATAATCATTTGCTTCTTCAATACTCTTTCTACTAGATAGAAAATCTGAAAAAATGCCTTTTGGATAATTATATTTCTCATATGCATAATTGTAAATTTCTAGTTCTTCACTCTTATTAATTAAGATATTAAAAAACTTTTTGGATAAATAATCTTCTAAAATACTTCTATCGACATTCATTTTTCTCACCTCTTTCCTCAGATTATATCACGCAAAGTTAATTTTGTCTATATTTTTGATGATAAATTTTTCGACATGAACTCCGTTGCTTCCTTTCTTGAGTTATTTTCTTCAACTGTATAAATACTGGTTGTCTGTATATCCGCATGCCCTACAGCATTTTTCGTAGCAACGATATCTTTTGTCTCCTTATAATATAATGAAGCAAAAGCAGCTCTTAACTTATGCGGAGACACATGTTTACCAATTCCTTTCTCGGCATATTTGACTACCATACAATAGATCGTTTGTGGATCCATACGTTTTCCATTTTTTGATATAAAAAGAGCATCCTCTTTAATCCCCATATTATATAGTATTTTATCTCGATCAAGGATCCAATCTCTTAATACACGTATGGAATCATCATTTAATTGATATACCTGTTCTTTATCTCGCTTGTCGATAATAGTCAAATTGTGAGTCTCAAAATTTAAATCACTTAAGTTAATTTCGCTTAATGCAGAAGGTAAAAACTGGAAAGCATGTGCTACAACAAACTGGACATCTAATGGAGAATTTGCATGCCGTGTATTAGCACTTGAGATGGCAGATCAGTATGAAGACATTGAAGCTGCTTCCTGCTACTATGCAGATCCGGGCGCCTGGATGGAAATTCCTTCAGTTATTGTTACCCAGGAAATGGTTACATCTAAGGAAGGTATTAATATTGAGAACCTGGCAGAGGTTGCTGGAGAAGACTATTCTGATACTTCTTGGATGCCTACATGTGATTGGATGGTATCAGCACTTGGACACTAATCCTTTCAAAAGGACAGTAGTTAATACTGAAAATATCTAAGTAAAATGAGGCGTCGGGGTTCAAGGCTCCGACGCCACTTTTTCCGTACTGGATTATCTGTGGCGGAAAATAATTACGGAAAAGAGGGAATATATGGATAAAATCACACTTGGAACACGAAAAGTTTCCATAGAATTTCCTGGTGTAAAGGCCCTTTCGGATGTTGATTTTGAAATTTCAACCGGTATGATCCATGCAGTTATGGGAGCGAACGGAGCCGGTAAATCGACATTGATGAAAGTTCTGGCTGGCTCAAATCCAGATTACACAGGAGATGTTTTGTATAACGGAAACGTCGTGGAATTGAGAAATCCGGCTGCCGCAAAGAAACTCGGCATCCAGATTGTATATCAGGAAGTTGATATGGCGCTGATTCCGACACTTTCAGTAGCTGAGAATGTAATGTTTAATGACATGGTCATGAACATGGGACATAAACAGTTTGTCAATTATGGAAAGATTAGAAAAGATGCAAAAGAGGCTCTGGCCCGCCTGAATATTGATATTGATGTAAAGAGATGGTGTGGTACACTGACACTGGCGCAGAAACAGATGGTCCTGATAGCGCGTGCGGTTCAGAATTCATGTAATTTCCTGATACTGGATGAGCCGACAGCACCATTATCAGATACGGAAACAGAGGAACTGTTCCGTGTTGTAAAACATTTAAGAGAAACAGAAAATATTGCTATTATCTTTATTATTATCGTCATATATATATCTTTATTATCTTATTAAATGTTCATGTATGAGTAAAGTTTCTTCATTATATACGGTAAGGGTAATTTGTGGATTTGCAGTCGTTTCGTTTAATCTTTCGACTAATGGAGAGTAGCTCTTTGATATGAAATGGATTGAAACGATGATCTTATATGATTTCATTATTTATTAATTTATTAGAATAATAGTTATGAAAAAGATGATTTTGTGTTCATTTGCCGTTGCGTCAGTTATTGGCACTTACCTGCTAAATGAAAGTACCACTTATGAAAGTCCGTGTCTATTAGCTAATGTAGAAGCATTGGCGCGAGACGAAGGTAACTCAGATCTTTACATAAGATCTTCGAATGGTTGTTATTATGAATTTTCAGGGCCGAAAAATTCAGAAATTACGGTTTCTGTCGAAGGGTAACGCTTACTTTAAAAACGGATAGAACGGGTAAGGCGTATTATTATTCGGCGAGTGGAGAGGTGCATTGTGCTGCAGGGGGAATGAGTTATGTACTCCGCAGAATTGCAGTGCGGGTCCATCCAAATAAGGCCGTAAAGCTGATATCATTTAACGTTTGGGGCTATTTTAGAATTGGAATTCATGAATAAAGTATTGTCTGTGAGTGTTGCATCCTTGGTTTCGTGCTTATTTTTATTTTCGTGTCAGATGCAATGTAATACATGTGAATTTCAGTCTATTACGATAGATCTGGACGAGCATACGGTTGAGTTGCAACGATTGTCTCTTATCAAAGATATCCGGATTGTAAGGCTGGAAACAAACGATAGCGTATTGGTCGGACGAATCGATAAAGTTCTGATTCATGACGGCAAGATATATATCGGTGATTTTTATGCCAGTCAATCTCTATTTATTTTTGACATGCAAGGCAAAGCAATCCGTAAAATCAGTCGGAAAGGTCGAGGGCCAGGAGAATACATTCAGCTACGTGATTTTTTTATCGACGACCAATCCGGTACGTTGAATTTGCTGACAAGGAATTCGTCGGAAATACTTTCGTTCGATCTGGACGGAACTTCCCTAATTTCTCAAACCGAATTGCCGAAAGAATTAGTTGCTATATGCCCTATGCGCGACGGTGTTGTTGGATATGCGGGGGGATATGCGCAAGATGGTTCTTATGAACTCTGGATATTGGATGAAAACTATAAAGTTGTGAGAGGGGATATTCCGATAAAAAAGGGATGGGAAAGCATGTATTATAACGATGCATATGCTTTTTCATCGTACGACGGTGTCGGTTATTTTCTTGCTCCGCGTGAGAATCTTATTTACAGTTGTTCAGAAAAGGGCGCGACTCCTTTGTTCCGATTGGATTTTGGAAAATACGGTTGGCCGGAACAAGTGAACCGTTTTGAGAAGTTACAACATCTGGACCCGAATGAAGCGAACGGATTTGTTCAGAAGATTAACTGTTTCCAGCAGACCGAACGTTATTGGATATTCTATTTCGTATTTGAAGGGCAACCTCGTTTGCTGGTATATGACAAACAAACGCGAGCGAGTCGGCTCTGCGAACCGGTCGTCAATGAGACAAAGTATTTTCTTCCTTTCGGTCGAATACGCGCAATTTCGCAGCAGGCTATCATTACAGAAATAAGTGCATTGAATATGAAACCGTTCGTGGATGGGAGAGATGAATATAACGATTTTGAAAAGGATTATCCCGAACAAACCGCACGATTGCGCCAAATCATCCCGTCTATCGAGGTCGACGATAATCCTTGTCTAATTATTTATCAATTAAATCCATAAAGTTCGGTTCTTTAGACAAGGGAACCGGATTGAACAGAAGGAATTTTTACTAAAGGTATCGCTGAGTCTGTATGATGTTGTAGGTATAACAATAAAGATTTTGGTGATTATAGCAGCGAAGTTCCCCCTTCCTATTTCGAACTGGGAAGTTAAGCCCGTTTACGCCGATGGTACTGCAGTAACATGTGGGAGAGTAGGTCGCCGCCTCTTAGAGTCGTCCTTCGAGTAATCGGGGGACTCTTTTTTGTGCGGGAGCGTAACGCAGGGGAGGATGAGGGGGGGGAAGAAACGGAGCGCTCCGCGCCTGTTCCGGACGGAACATGAAGAGAAAGCCCGCCTGACGATTCGAAGCCGGGATTGGTAGTTAATTGATTCCTTTTTGGTGAGGTTGCTTGTCCGTTACCGGGTTTGTTATTATTATTGCAATGATGTTATGTGTTATTTATTACCAATTATTTATTAAACTATCAAAACGTTATTGTTATGAAAAAAGCATTTATCTTTTGGGGAATCGCGGGCATTTTTACATTATTGGCTACGGGCGTCTATCTGAAAAACAGCGGACTTGGCGGTTGCGGTGATTTTTTATTGGCCAATGTCGAAGCGCTGACGCAAGATGAAAAACCGGAGCCGCCCAAAATGGGTTATAGAATAGTTTCTTATATTCTGGAGCCTCCTTGTTATGTAGCATTCCCTGGACTTAGTCCGACCGATCCGCCCCAACTCGTTAAGGGAAAGACTCCGGTGTGTATGTATGTCGAGGGGGGAGAACTTGCCGGATGTCCGGATTGTATGATCGGTTGATCGATTTCATAGCTTGTAGTCGATGAAAATCGCGAAAGTTTTGTGTTTGGTTATTGCGGTTTTTGCAGGAGTCGTTTCCTGCAAAAATCGCAATATGTATCGCCGGGCTTCGTCCGATTCGCTTACTCGGTTGTGGATCGAACCGAAAAAAGACGGAGTTTCCGGAGCCGAATTATTCGATTCGCTCCGTTTCGTTCAATTGGAGACCACCCCGGAATCGATGTTCGATTATGTGCGCTGCCTGAAATTGCTGAACGGCAAATTCTATTTACTCGACCGGATGGGAACGAAGTTGCTCTGTTTCGATCGAGACGGGAAATTTCTGAAAAAGTTCGAAGCGCGGGGGAACGGGCCCGACGAGTATTTCATGCTGTGTTTTCTCGCGGCCGATCCGGTCAGCAAGAAAATATTGGTCGCAGACGACGTCGTTCGCAAGATTTTTATTTTCGACGAATTTCTGAATCTCGAACATGTGGTTAAAGTCGATTTTACGCCGAAACAGGTGATCGCTTTCCGCGACGATATGATCCTGAGGTATGAAAACGACAACAAGGAACAGTATCAGGATTCGCTGCTGCGGGATTACGATTTGCACTGGATCGACCTGAAAGGAGACGTCGTCCAGGGCATGATAAGGAACCGGACGCCAAAATACGGTTTGTCGTTCCTGTCGGCCAGCGGTTATTTGGACAACGGGGATATTCTATACTATCCTACCTTGGGGGATACGGTTTACCGTGTCGCCGTGTCGGAACGTACCGTATCCCCGGCTTATATTATAGAGAGTGGGGACGAGGACGTGAAATTGCTGAACGACGAGCAGCGCCGGGAAATGGATCCCAATGCGGAATTGCCCGAATATGAGAAGCGAAACTATTTTTTTCCGGTGGAGTTTTTCAATGTCGGATCGCATATCTTGTTACGTTCCGGGATGGACGATATGTACCTTTATTCGAAAAATTCCGGAAATGCGATCCGGTACGATAAAACGCTTGAAAATATGAGCGGGGATCGTACTTTCGACTATTTGACCAGCATTATCTATGCGTGCGACGGGGATTGGTGTTACGGTCCGCATCATGCGATAACGCTGCAATATATGGCGAAAGATTACGGATTTTCGGGCAAATACAAGGCGATGATAGACAGTATGGAGACGGACGCCAATCTTTTTTTGGCATGTTTTAAGGTAAAGGATTTCTAGGATGTTGGCAAGATACTTTTTGCTGATCGTAGGGATGGGGCTGAGTATGGGAACCGGCTGCGATTCACGGAAAGGAGCCGAGTACCGGAAACTGGAATCGTTTATGGAGCAACGCATCGACTTGAGCCGGCTGTATGCGCCCGAAGATCTGGCGAAAAGTACCGTACGGATGCCCGGCCCCAAGATTGTCCACTACCTCGATTCTTCGGGTTGCGTCGGTTGCAAGTTGCAGAGCCTGCGGATGTGGAATGTGGTGCGAGGGCGTATGCGCGTTCCGGTCGTTCTGGTCGTTCACGTCCCGGATATGCAGGCGATCCATGCCCAGATGAAAATGATTCACTTTACGCTGCCTGTGCTCTACGATACGTTGGGATCTTTCGCCGCGACTTATCATATCGACCGGGAGGCTTACCATACGTTTTTATTAAACGGTCGTAATCAGCCTCGGGCCGTCGGCAATCCGATAGGGAGCGACAAAATCTGGCGTTTGTACGAATCGGCTATCCGCTCCGACGAGTGACTTCTTTCGTATGTAAGTGAAAACAACCGGCTTGCTGTCGCAGGACAGCAGGCCGGTTGTTTTGTGTGTATGTCCCGACTGCGCGATACGTTCCCGCAATGCTTTGGTTTTGGTTTCCTCGTCGTGCCGTTCGGCGTGTTCGGTTTCGATCACTTTGGCCGGGGCGAAACGTCCGTGAGTTTATTGTCCCCCGCAGCCAGGCTTTTCGGAAGGCTTTTTTGTATAGGAATTGATGAACCGGAGCGTTTACGATAAGCAATCACTTGCAGCCCGTAACGATAATAGTTCCTAATAAGTTCTTTTTTAGTGATAACGGTTTGTTGATAATGGTAATTATCGTTAATATTGTAATAAAGATTGTGTTCAATCTTGCCATTTATTGATTATTAAAATCAATTATCATGAAAGAAGTAATTCTATGTTCGTTTGCGGTCGTATTGGCTGCCGGTGCTTATTTACTAACAGCGGACAAAACCAGTGAGGGGGCACTTCTTTTATCAAATGTCGAGGCGTTAACGCGTGATGAAGGCGGACAGTATGAGTATCCGGACGGATATATGTATAGTTCCATTTGTGGCGTGCAAATCTCCAAAGGTAAAAAATGTAAGGTGGAGATTATAACCTGTCAGGGAGGAGGAAGTGGATGTAATTCAAAACGTTGCCCGACACACAAAAGTTAATTGAATTATTTGATAATGAACAGAACCAGAATCGAGATTTGGTTCTGTTCTTATATTTTATTTTAACGAAATGAAAAAGGCAAATAGTATTCTCTGGTTCAGCGTATTTGTTTTTATTGCTTGTTGCTCTAAAGTAAAAAATGAGGAAAACGTTAGGATAGACCGGACTATTATGTTTGATCGGTTTCCGGATTCTCTTATTGCTACGTCTGTTCGTTCAGTCGATTATATTTTGTTAGAAGATGTGAAAGAGTCTGCTTTCTCGGAAATTAATAAGCTCGTGATGAAAAACGGGAATATTTATATCGGGGATTTTCGGAATCATAAGATCGTTGTTTTCGATTTAGCCGGGAATTTTAAGTTCGCAATTGATCGTAAGGGAAGAGGGCCGCAGGAATATCTTGAAATTAAAAACTTTGCGGTCGACGATCATTCTATTTATGTCATAGACAATTATCGACATATACTTTATGTTTATGATTCCCGATCGGGGAAATATTTAAATAAGAAGAAATTACCCGTGGTAGTCTGGGATGTCGAGTGTTTTGATAACGGTGATTTTCTTTTTGCATTCGCACCATTACCCGGAGGCAGCCTGTCGGGTAAGCAATCACCGCACAGGCTTTTTGTTATGGATTCCAATTGCCGCATAAAACGCAGGTTGTTTACTTATTCCGAGGAAGATCCAATCGGCAAGCAAACCTATTTTTCGACAACGGAAGATCGCATTGTTTTTCATTCGTGCGGTTCCGATGTTTTCACTGTCTTTTCAAAAAATAATGCAGACACCATGTTCAATATTGCAGTCGATTTCGGGCCGAATAAAATTCCCCGGGATAGTCGTGGTGATATACACGCAATTAATGAGAATGGTTATCATTATCTTTATGGCACTCCTGTGATGTGTAGGGATTATATTGCATTGGAAGTCAGTATTGGTGATTTTTTAGATTGTTTTCTTTATGATGGAAAAAACGGAGGGATTACTGTGAATTCGGCGGAGAGCAGTTTTAAATGCTTATGGTTTCCGTTATGTAGTTATAATGATAAATATGTTTGTTTTCTTGCAGGAGACGATAGTTACAAAAGTTTGGTAGCGGATGGTTTTGAACGTGCGGAACCGGTCGTGGAAGAGCATCTTGTTAACGGCGGCGGAGTATTGGTTTTATACACGATGGGGACGATTCATAATTAATTTGTCGGTAATGACAATTATCGTTAATATTGTAGTGAAATCCGATTAATTTTGATATTTGTTCATGGTTAGGGACGGTTGCCGGAGAAAGTCAGTTCCGTATTCGTTGCGGTCGTATGGGGGTGTCGCCGCTAATGGTTGATTTGGGACAAGGCGAAAGGCGTTTTTTCAGGGTCATACGGCGGCCGTGATCGTTTTGTGGGATGGCGTTCGTAAAATAAGCTTATGGACACGCCCTGTAACGGAGTGGAAACGATTTCTTGCGTGAATGCGTAGGGGGTGGTTGATATATGAACGAATCCGAACGACGGAATGAAGACAAGGTTATTTTTGATAGTTGCATGTTTGTCATGTGTTATAGGGTGTCATGCCAAGGGAGGGGAGGATGGCGCTTCGGTTTCCTTCGTGCATGCGGATGTCCGGAATTTGTTTTCCGGTGAGGATCATTGCGTGCCCGATTCGTTGATTTTTTCGAAGAGTCGCGTGATTTTTTTCGAGACGACCGAGGGAGCTCTTTTAGGGGATATCAGTAAGGTATTCGTTTTCGAAGACCGGATCGCCGTTTATGATGATCGGAGTTGGAAAATATGCGTATTCGATACGGTAGGCCGGTTTTTGTTTTCGATCGACCGGAAAGGACGCGGTCCGGGCGAATACATAAAGATCCGGGATTGTTGTTTCGATTACGACAGGCGGCAATTCGTCGTTTATTCGGATGTGCCTTCCAAATTTATGCGGTTCGATTATAACGGCAAATTTATCGGCGAGGTACTGACAGACGAATTGTTTTTTCAGTTTGCCATTGCGAAGGATCGCTTGATCTGCATGGATATGCGGGCGCAAAACGGAGATGATTTTCTCGTTGAGTTGCCCAATGACGATCGGTCGTTGCGTCAAAAGAAGGTGCTGGATCTGCCGTTGATCGATCTCGGGCCGTTTTATCCGCCGGGAGCGTTGATACAGACCAGTACGAAACCCTATTTCGCACGGCGTTTTGCCAATACGATTTATCAATATGACGAAGGCGCCGTCGTTCCCCGTTACCGGATCGATTTCGGCAAATACAATCTGCCTGAATCTTTGCAAAAAGGCGATCGGCTGTCCGATCAGGAGTACTTGCAGCGGGGGTGGGATCGTGATTATGTCACCGGGTTGGCGAATATCAAAGAGAGTTCCGGGAAGCTGTATTTTTCGGTCAATAACCGGGGCTTTTGCGTGCTCGATACGCGGACGAACGAGGTGAAGGCTTTCCCGATGATCCTGGATACTCAAACTCAAATTCCGTGCAACGGAATGCTGCCGACGCAGGATATCGGAAATAAATATATTGCGTTTCTTCCGTCGGTGAATCAGGCGTCGTTGAAAATTTATGTCGAGCATGTCGCTAAGGGAGCGGCTCCTTGGTTTAAGGAAAAAATAGAGAGGATGAAAGAGGACGATAATCCGATCCTGTTCTTGTATGAGGTTCGTTGAATGGTCGATTTTTAACGATAAAAACAGGAAGCCCGTTGTCTCCACACAACGGGCTTCTTGTTTTGTAAATGTTTTTATCCCAGTTGCGCGATGCGCTCCTGCAACGCCTTGATTTTGGCTTCCGCGTCGTGCCGTTCGGCATGTTCGGTTTCGATCATTCTGGCCGGGGCGAAACGTCCGTGGGTTTATCGTCCCCTGGCCGGCCGACTGCCGGCAATCCTGTTTTTCGAAGGACTTTTTTACATAGGAATCGATGATCCCGGAACGTTTACGATAAGCAAATCGCCTGTAGCCTGTAACGATGATAGTTTCTAATAAGTTCTTTTTTAGTGATGACGGTTTGTCGATAATGGTAATTATCGTTAATATTGTAATGAAGATCGCGTTAATTTTGTTATTTATTGATTGTTAATTGTTATGAAAGAGCGATTTGTTCGTTTGCGGTCGCATGGGCTGCCGGCGCTTATTTGTTGGTTTCTGACAATACCGATCGAATTTTATTTCTTTCGGCCAATGTAGAAGCGTTGGCGAGCGGGGAAAGTGAGGACACTCCTTGCGGAGGTACTAAATCTGAAGCTACGGGAAACTGTAAGTCGGAGAATACGGTAAATTGTAAAGACTTGTCTGGTTGCAATTAAAGGGTAACAGCGGGAAAATCTGTTGAATACTAAAAGTCTGCCTTTTTCGGTTTTCTGTAAATTTATGGAAAATCGGATGGGCAGATTTTTGAGAAAGAGAGAATGTTATGTCGAAACTCATCCGTCTGTTTATATGTTTTGATAAACAGCCAATCTTATTAATTGGCATATTGTTGTTCCTCGTGGGATGCGATTCTCGGAAGAAGGTAGACTATGATGTACCCGTGTCTATTATAGATTACGAATCGTTAACAAGCCGAAATTTTGAACAGATTCCGGAGGATATTGTGTCTAAAATGGAGTTTGTTGCATTCGATACCGTTTCCGATGCTCTTTTCGGGCGGGTTGATAAAGTGAAATTTGTCGATAGTTCATTATTCATATTGGATCAACGATTGAATGCGATTCTGGAATTCGATCGATCCGGGAAATTTATTAGAAAATTCCAAAGAAAAGGCAGGGCCCTTTACGAATATTTACAAATAACCGATTTTGATATAGACAGGGAGTCCGGAGTATTGTATGTATTGGATTCACATACCGATAAGGTTAATTTGTACGATTCTGATTTTAATTTCATAGCGAGTCATACGTTGGATTTTGAGGCGGATATTCTCAAATCGGTAGGGGGAAAAATAATATTCGGATTAGCGTCCTGGAATAGCGGACGTGCGAAAGGATATAAGATCGGGCAAACGGATTCACAATGTAAAATGGAGAATCAAGTATTGTATTATGATGAATATATCGATCCCGCCTATGTGTTTTCATCTTATCGTTTTACGGATTGCGAACAGAATGTTGTTTATAATCAGCCTATTGATAATAATGCGTATGTGTTGAGTCGAGATTTGAATCTCAGACAGATAATTCGTTTCGATTTTGGAGCGTGCAATGTTCCCGATGAAAATAAAAAGGACGTAGAGTCTAAATTGGATAAATTCGAAAATTATTGTTTTATCAAGGATTATGTTGCTGTAAAAGGAGATTTAATCATCGGAAAGTTGAGAGATCATGGAAAATCGCGGTGTTTCATCGTTGATAGAAAAAATGGAATTAAATATGAGAGTCAACCGGTCGAGTTATTTTCAAACAGTTTGTTTACCGAATATGATGATCCGTTTATCTTTTCCTATTTCATGACCACGAATGTGAATCCGAAAGACGTGTCTTTACCCGATCATATTATTGATCATATTCATGCGGGAGGATGTGCTATCGGTATCCAACAATTGAAATAAAATATGAAAATTACACGGTGAATTATACTTTTGTTGGTAGGTTGCTTTTTAAGTTGTACCGTACCGTGAGAGAAAATATCACAAAGATGCAATCCAGAGAAAAAGGCTTATAAATCCATACATGTCGTATATATCGATGAATCCGGTGTTTTTGGTAGATTGAATACGCATATCCCACAGGATTTTCATTACCATAGTTTTTTACTGGATTCGACAAATCGGGTGACATTGGTTGGGAATCCAACGGCTAATGAAGATGTGCGGAAATTATTATATGAGAAAGTTTTTAATTTACAGTCTGCACGTTGACGTAGTGTAGAAGTCTTTTCGGAGATATTTTCCTGTATGGATGTTTTTTTTAAGATAACTTCATGTTTTAAAACGAGAGCCCGGAATCTTTCCGGGCTCTTTTCGTCTTGTGAAATTTTATTGTAACTGATCGATACGTTCCTTTAGCGCCTTGATTTTGGCTTCCGCGTCGTGCCGTTTGGCATGTTCGGTTTCGATCACTTTGGCCGGGGCGTTCTGTACGAAACGTTCGTTCGACAGTTTTTTCAGAACGGAGGCGAGAAATCCTTCCTGGTAGGCGAGGTCGGCCTTCAGCTTCTTGAGTTCTTCTTCCACATCGATGCTGCCGCCCAGCGGGACGAAATATTCGGTCGTTTTGACGATGAACGCGGCTGCGTCGGAACGCTTTTCGGCGATCTCCTCCACGCGGTTCAGGTTCGCCATTTTTTGCAGCAGCGGGTTGTATTCGCGATGATAATTGTCGTCCCCGATGACGTACAGTTCCAGCGCTTCCTTGTTCGGAATGTTGTGCTCCTTGCGGATGTTCCGCACGGACGAGACGGCCTCTTTGAGCTGTTCGATGCGTTCGAGCAGCGCCTGGTCGAACGGCTGCGGCGCGGGCAGCGCGGCGACCGTGATGCTTTCGCCGTCTTTGCGCGGAGCCATGTGCTGCCAGATTTCCTCGGTGATGAACGGCATGAACGGATGCAGCGTCCGGAGCAACCTGTCGAAGAACGCTTTCGTAGCGTCCATCGTCGCCCGGTCGGTCGGTTGCCGGTAGCCCGGTTTCACCATTTCAAGGTACCATCCGGAGAACTCGTCCCAGAACAGGCGGTACAGCTTCATCAACGCTTCCGAAATGCGGTATTCGGTAAAATCCTCTTCGATTTGGCCGAGCGTACGGTTCAGCATCGCGTCGAACCAGGATACGGCGAGCCGGTTGCTGTCGCTCTGCGCCAGCGAGTCGTCCACTTGCCAGCCGTTTACCAGCCGGTAAGCGTTCCATATCTTGTTGCCGAAGTTGCGTCCCTGTTCGCACAGCGCGTCGTCGAACAACAGGTCGTTGCCGGCCGCCGAGCACAGCAGCATCGCCAGCCGTACGCCGTCGGCCCCGTACTGTTCGATCAGGTCGAGCGGATCGGGCGAATTGCCGAGCGATTTGCTCATCTTGCGACGCAGTTTGTCGCGGACGATGCCGGTCAGGTAGACGTTCCTGAACGGCATTTCGCCCCGGTATTCGTATCCGGCGATGATCATCCGGGCGACCCAGAAGAACAGGATGTCGGGCCCGGTGACCAGGTCGTTGGTCGGGTAGTAGTATTTGATCTCCTCGTTTTCGGGGCGGTTGATGCCGTCGAACACCGAGATCGGCCATAGCCATGACGAAAACCACGTGTCGAGCACGTCGGGGTCGCGGCGTAGGTCGGTTGCCGTCAGCGAAGCGTCGCCGGTCTTTTCGCGGGCCAGCTTCAGCGCTTCTTCGGGCGTTTCGGCGACCACGTACCCCCCTTTGGGGAGGAAGTAGGCCGGGATCTGCTGGCCCCACCACAATTGCCGCGAGATGCACCAGTCCTTGACGTTCTCCATCCAGTAGCGGTACGTATTCTTGAATTTGGCCGGAACCAGCCGGATTTCGTCTTCCATGACCGCTTTGAGAGCCGGCTGGGCCAGTTCGGTCATCTTCAGAAACCACTGCATCGACAGCTTCGGCTCGATCGGCACGTTGGTGCGTTCCGAATATCCCACCTTGTTGGTATAGGCTTCGACCTTTTCGAGCAGGCCGGCGTCGGCGAGGTCTTTCTCGATCTGCCGGCGGACTTCGAAACGGTCCATGCCGGCGTAGCGTTCGCCGTGCTCGTTCAGCGTACCGTCATCGTTGAAAATGTCGATGATTTCGAGGTTGTATTTTTCGCCGAGCATGTAGTCGTTCACGTCGTGGGCCGGGGTCACTTTCAGCGCGCCGGTTCCGAATTCGATGTCGACGTACTCGTCGCGGATCACCGGAATCGAACGGTCGATGAGCGGCACCAGCACGCGCGCATCCTGCGGCAGATCC
>ERZ832522.1967-NODE-1967-length-26202-cov-3.623628_pt1 | contig 26202 bp, 25 predicted proteins | sample MGYA00519951_ERZ832522 | MGnify/ENA primary metagenome ERZ832522 (study PRJEB31850, sample SAMEA3708728) | human gut metagenome | biome: human gut; feature: human-associated habitat; material: faeces | place: China | collected 2014 ... | reverse complement strand
CAGGCTGCGGGGCCTTCGAAAGGCGGCCGCCGGGCAAGCGGCCGATCCGCCGGAACGAGGCGGTAGCTGGCACCTCAGAGGGAGCTGGCCCGAAAGAAGGGGCACGAGCCAGCGTCAACCAACCAGCTACCTGATCTCGTCCAGGGGTATGCCATTATAATCGTGAGCTGTGAAGAACAGGATAACGCCGGCCACCGCGCTGATGGCCATCATGTAAAAAGCTGGCATGAGCCCGTTGCCTGTGGCGTCGATGAGCGCCGTGGCCACAAACGACGCCGTGCCGCCGAACACCACATAGGCAATGTTCGAACCCAAAGCCGCACCGGTGTAGCGCACTTCCGTGGGGAACATCTCCGCTTGATAGCAAGCGATGTTCGCGTCGTTGAGCGACAACGTCACGCACATGATCAGCTCGGCGACAATAACGATGGGCAGCGACGCCGTCCCCAACATGAGGAAACAGGGAATGGAAAGCACGATGAAGGCGACGCATGCGGTGAGCAGCATACGCCGACGCCCCACTTTATCGGACAGCGTGCCCGAGCCGAAGATGATGAGCAGATATGCAATGAGCGCGATGTCGGTGGCCAGCTGCGCCTGGGACGCCTCCATTGAGGTGTAGCTCGTCAGGTACGTCGGCAGATAGGTGAGCACCAGGTAAAATCCCACCGCGTTCACCATAGTAGCGGCAACGGAGGACAGCAGGCGCTTGCGGTACTTCTTGAACACCAAGTGCGTCGGATGCTCCGCCTCCTTGTTCCCCTCTTCCATCTTCACGAAAGCCGGAGAGTCTTCCAGCTTGGTGCGGATGTAGTGGGCGATGAAGCCGAGTGGGCCAGCCAGAAGAAACGGGATGCGCCAGCCCCACTCAATAATGGCGGCCTCGGGCAGAACCATTTTCAGCACAAGGGCCATCGTGGAACCCGCCAGCAGGCCCGTGGCCGTCGATGCAGGGACGAGCGAGCAATAGCGGCCGCGCTTCTCGGGCGGGGCGTACTCAGCCAGAAACACGGCGGCACCCGAATACTCGCCAGCCACCGAGAACCCTTGCACGCTGCGCAGCACGAGCAACAGGATGGGGGAGGCCAAGCCGATGGCCTGGTAGGACGGCAGGCAGCCGATGAGGAAAGCGGCGCCGGACATCAGCAGAACCGAGATGGCCAGCGACTGTTTGCGACCCTTTTTGTCGCCCATGCTTCCCCAGAACATGGCGCCGAGCGGACGGAAGATGAAGGCCAGGGCGAAGATGGCAAAGGCCATCAAAGTCGAGTTCACCTCGGAGTCAGGAAAGAAGACCTGGCCAATCGTAATGGCGAAGTACGTGTAGGTGGCATAATCGAACCACTCGATGAAGTTTCCCAGAAACGACGAGGCAGCAACGCGCTTCAAATCGCTGTGAGGCTCGTGGGCAACAGGGGCGACCTCAGCCGCGGCATCGTTAGTCCTCATGGAAATCACCCGCTCCGCTGAATTCATCCTCGATAGCAATGACCATATTGGCCACGGCAACGTCGCGCAGGATGATGCCCTTTTCGCGCGTAGAGGCACCAGGATGCGACAGGCAGCCCGAAGGGGGCGTGTAGTCGGCCACAATGGGCAGCACATCGTAATTGGGAAGCTCGGCGGGCAACCCCGTGTACAGCGCCGGATCGATGCGGTCCATGTCCACCAAGTCGGGGTAGAACAAGAGCATGAGGGACGTTTCCATCACACCAGCATGCTCCAAATCCCAGCCCGTGAAGCCATCGGGATAAAGCTCCTGGATGGTGGCATCGTCAACAAAATCCCAGTAGGACAGAAGCTGAATCTTTACGTCCCTGATGCCTTCGGCCGACGCCTTCTCGAGAGCCAGCTCGGCGCCTTCGAAGATAAACTGGTAGTTCTCGTAATGGCCGTTCATGAACACGATCTTGCGGGCGCCGTCCTCGATAAGGCTATAGCAGATATCGCGGGCCAAAGAGATGATCGTGGTGCCCGACAGCGAAGTCGTGCCCGACAGGTGGAACCCGCCGCCGCTGCGCTGCTGGGAACGATAGCCGAAATTGATGGCCGAGCACACGATGCCCTCAAGCGCGCCGTCCGTATCGGCCGTGAGCGCCTCGGCGGTCGCGCCAGCCATGGCCTTGGTAAGAGCGGCGTCCACGCACATGGCCATATGGCTGCCATGCTGCTCGAGCGCACCGACGGGGATGAAGACGACGGCATCCTTCGCGAGCTTCTCGCGGTAGGTGAAGGCGTCCATCTCTTCCATGAACACAGATTTTTTCATAGTCACTCCTTGAAAGCAGGGGCCTTCCCTCCCAAAAAGACCCATTTGGCAAGTGCGTAAGCGGAGGGCCGGGCTCTCACTTCCCCAGCCAGACCCTCCGCGAAATCAGGGGACTTAGCGGTCGTCTGCGTCGGGATGGTCCCGATCGTAGGCGTCGGCAGCTTTCTGGGCACCGTCGGCCATAGCAGCCAACTTCGGATCCATTCCATCCGGGTTCGCATCGATGAAGCCCGCACCGCCGGCTCCCACCTGGGCCGCCAGAGCCACTTCGCCATCAACAGCGGCATCGTCGACTTCTTTGTTCGCCGCACTGGTGGTGAAGACGATCTGGCTCACGCCGCCGATGACGATGAGCGCGCCGCCGATAAGCTGGAAGGCGGTCATGGTCTCGCCGAACAGGCACAGGCCCAGAAGCGACGCCATGATGGTCTCCTGGTAGGAGATGGCGGCCAACTCGCCGGCCTTCAGGCGCTTAGTGGCATGGGTGAGCAGATAGAACGCGCCGAAACCGGTGATGAGAGCGGCGGCAATCAGCCACAACCAGGAATCGAGCGGCATGGTGAACAGGTTCCAGGGGTGCGTGATGATCTGGCCGGCGGCGTCGATCTGCGTCACGCCATTCACTTTCTCGGTGTAGGACAGCGGCTGCAGGCAGAAGTTGTGCCACAGAAGCAGCACGAGAATGGCCAGCGATGCGAATAGGAAGTTCCACCAGGAGCGCACGTTCGAGTCGCAATCCTCGCGATAGCGCGAGAAGAACAAATAGAGGCCGTAGGCGACACCCGATGCGAAGGCAATGGCGTTGCCGAAGGTATAGGTGGGATCGAGATCGAGCGTCAGGCCCTCGGGAGTGACGATGCCCACAATGAACAGCATGCCGACTACCACGGCGATGATGCAGAGAATACCCCGCCAGTCAATTTTTTCCTTGAGGAAGATCGCCGCAAGGATCGTCGAGTAGATCGGCCCTGTGTAAATGAGGAACGACGCGTTCGCCAACGTCGTGTACTGGGTGGACAGGCAGTACAGGCCGGAAAGCAGCCCCAAGAAGATGCCCGAGAGCAACATCATGCCCGAGAATCGCGTAGCCTTCACCTTCTTGAAGCCGCCGATAAACAAGAAGATGATCGTGAGCGCAATAAGGCCCGCGAAGTTGCGCCAGAACGACACGAAGTCGCCTGGGGCGTCAATGAAGCGCGTGAACGCTCCGATGCCGCCCATCAAAGATGACGAGCAGAACATCATGATAAATCCGATGAGCTTGTACTTCGCCCTTTCGTTCATAGGAACCCTCTTCCCATTCGATTTCGAAGACGCCTCATTGGAAGCACCTTCCCCTATGAGAAGAATTGTGCGGCCCAGTCGTAGGCGAGCGCAAAGGTCGAGTCGCAAACCCTGTTCCTCGAAACAGAATGTCAGCGGGTTTTTGTTTGAAGCGGAGGACAAATTGGCAATAATGTCACAAAATTGCGACAAGGGGGAAACCGCATCATGGTTCTCTTGACGTTCACCTTCAGTTGTCATCAATACAGCCACAGCGATCAGGTACTATGCGTTTAAGGAGGACATGACCAACCCCCGGATGCATACCCGAAACGAGCAGAAGGCGGCACTCCTATGATCACTGACCTCACCCTGGGCGAGAACATCTTCAATTCCCCCGATTTGAGCATCAAGATGAAAATTCTTCATGCGGTGAACAAATCTCTCGATCAGATTACCGTGGCCGAGATCTGCCGCAACGCCGGCATCTCGCGACAGACCTTCTACCGGCACTTCGAGAGCAAGTAAGACATCCCCTGGTGGTACTCCATCTTCTGCCGCCAGTTCTATTTGAACGAGATCGGCCGCACCATCGATTGGAAAACGGGCTACTACCACCATCTGCGGCTCATCGCCCAGGAGCGCGATTTCTTCCGTGAGTCCATCCAGTATTCGATCAACACGCCCTTCGGGCAGACCATCATGCCAGAAAACCGCAAGGCCGTGCTTCTCGACACCTTGGAGAACTACCGCCATGTCGAGGTGAACGACAACCTGCGCTTCATCGTGGAGGTGTTCTCGAAGCTGGAATGCGAGGTCATGAACGACTGGTTCCGCTCCGATGAGCCCACCGATCTTGCGCGCTGGACCGACGATTTGGTGAGCCTCGTGCCCGACCGCCTCTACCGCGCCCTGGAGATACCCGCAACCGATCGATAGAGTCGCGCAAGCCCTTCATCCCGTCTCGCAATGAACCCGCCGAGGCAAACCAGCAGGTTCGCTTCGGCGAACTTGTAGTACCATGGGAACGCGAACGTCAAGGCGCCCGCGGGCGCACACGATAAAGGAGCGAGCCCCCATGTATGACGGCCTTCAAAGTCCTGGACGCAACGACGAGTGCTGGTGCGGCAGTGGCAAGAAGTACAAGAAATGCCACCTCGATTTCGACGAGCGCCTAGAGGAGCTCGCCGAGGCCGGCGAGGAAGTGCCGCCGCGCGATTTGCTGAAGACCCCGGCCGAGATCGAGGGCATCAAGCGCAGCGCCGAGGTGAACATCGGCGTGCTGGATTACGTGGCCGAGCGCATCGCGCCGGGCATTACCACTGAGCAGATTGACCAGTGGGTGCACGACTACACCGTGGAGCACGGCGCCATTCCCGCGCCGCTCGATTACGAGGGCTTCCCGAAGTCGGTGTGCACCTCGGTCAACGAGGTGGTCTGCCACGGCATCCCCTCTCCGGACGAGGTGCTGCGCGAGGGCGATATCGTCAACATCGACTGCTCCACCATCAAGGACGATTTCTTCTCGGACTCCTCTCGTATGTTCTGCATCGGCGAGGTGTCGCCGGAGGCGGCCGATCTCGTGCGCGTCACGAAGGAGGCCGTGCAGGTGGGGCTGGACGCCATCAAGCCGTGGGGGCATCTGGGAGATATCGGCGCCGCCGTGAACGCTTACGCCCAGGAGCACGGCTACACGGTCGTGCGCGAGTTCGGCGGCCACGGCATCGGCCTGGAGTTCCACGAGGATCCCTTCGTGAGCTTCGTCACGGAGGCGGGCACCGGGCCCATTCTCGTGCCGGGGCTCTGCTTCACCATCGAGCCCATGATCAACGCCGGCGCCCAGGAGATCGACATGACCGATCCCAACGGCTGGACGGTTCGCACCGCCGATCGCTCGCTCACGGCCCAATGGGAGGTCCAACTCGTCATCACCGAAGACGGCTACGAGCTGCTCAGCTGGTAGAAGGAATCGACTCGCCAGCCACCGTTTCCGAAACGGTGGCGGCAACTTTACGGTCGCCATACGCTTAGCGGCCCGCTCCGATTTCGGGGCGGGCCGCTTCTATGCTGGTTTGCGTTCAATCAAGAACCCCTTCTCTGAGAGGAGCTTTCCCATGACCGAGAACACCAACCAAACCCCTGGCGTCACCGCCGGCTACGGCCCCGAAGGCCGCGAGCTCGAGCGGGAATCTCTCGCCTACGGCGAGCCCGCTCGCACCCCTGGCGACGTTGAGACCGCCGCTGCGGGCGATGCGAGCGAGATGCTCGGCGAGGTACTGCAATCCCAGGAGCTGAACCCCGACGAACCCGCCGTCACCAACGAGCCTCCCGTTATGCCGCAGAATCCGGTCGCGACCCATCAAGCCGCCTACCAAGCGACCTACGGCGCGCCCCAGCAGGTAGCAGCGGCACCCCAGGCTCCCACTGCGGCCGCGGCACCCGGCACCGCCCCCACCGCCTCGCCTCACGCAGCGGTAGCCGCCACCGCGGCCGCCGTCCAGAAGACGCACAAGACCATCGATCCCGAGCAGGCCTTCCGCATTTGCGGCATGATCGTCGGCGCCGTCATTATCGTCTTCGGCCTGTGCATGCTCGCCTACTACACGCCCGACGACGTCGGCTCCCTGTTCGACACCTACCAGATGAACGGCTCCGCAGGCTTCGCAAGCGCCGGCGCCACCTCGGCTCAAGTGCTGAAGGCCGGCTTCTCGATGCTACTCATCGGCTTCGGCGCCACCGACATCTGCGCCTTCGGCGCCAAGTACATGAAGGCCAAGAAGCGCGAGCAAAAGTAACAGTTTTCGGTGACGTTTTGCATTTTCTGTGAGGGTTGCTATAATAATCACCGATTTACGCCGAAGCCCACAAGCTTCGAACGATGAGGGCTCTGTTTTTGGAGGGGACAGGGCCCTTTGTCATGCCTAGGGACTTTTCGTTGAAGGTATAATCAGACGGAGCCAAACAAACTACGCCCATCGGGCGGCGGCGCATACCTAGCCATCGGAAGGAGGCACCGTGAAGCCCAATGCGAAACAACTTCCCATCGATCATCTCGACGACATCGTGGGCAGCATCGTAAACACGGTGCCCACCGATGCCATTTACGTGTTCGGCTCCTACGCCCGGGGCGAGCAAACGCCCGATAGCGACATCGACCTCTACGTCGTCACGAAAGACGCCGCCAAACGCCCACTAGCCTACGGCGCCCTAGTTCGCAAAGCGCTCCTTTGGATGAAAAGACCCAAGGACGTGCTCTGCTCAAGCTCCGACGCGTTCGCACAACGCTCGCACGACCTCTCGACACCTGAGTACATCGTTGCCCGCGAAGGGGTGAAGATCTATGGCTGATACGGAATACACCGGTTTCATGTACGCCGCTCACCGCGATGTGCTCGTTGTCGAAAACCTGGCGAAAGAGATCGATCCCTACACCGAGGCCATCGCCTTCCATTCGCAGCAAGCAGCAGAAAAGATGGTGAAGAACGTATTCATCCAGAATGGCATCGTTCCCAGCAAGACGCATAGCGTCGACGAGCTTCTGTCGAAAGCCATCGATTCCGGTTGGTTGAGTGTCGAGCCCCAGGTTATCGATGCCGCCATCAATATCAGCATGCATGCAGTTGCAGCACGCTATTCCCAGATGCCGGACATCGATCGCGGCGAGGCCCTTCAGGCCATCGCCGATTGCAACACCATCGCAAAATCGCTCGCCGAAAACGGATACGACTCCGTAGAAATCAAGGTCGAGGCGCATTACCTGCACGAAGAGAAACCGGAAGTCGATTCGAACGAGTAGGCCTCCCGTCGCACGGCAAAGATTCGTCGCCCCCTTCGGCACTCGGAAAGCAGCCTTGAGGATCGGCGAGACCTGCGCCGAGCATGGGGGCCTCCACGTCATAGCGCTCCAGACCCTAGGCCATCCCGTAGCCCTGAGCACGACGTCCCTGTCGCCGCTGCTCTACGATCTCCGGGCCAGCTACTACGATGACCTCACCTGCACGAAACGGCTTGTCGAACTGTTCTTCGAAGGCCGCGCTAGCCCTGCGCTACACTCCGCGCGGCACCGAGGGCATCTTCCTCGCCGATGAACCATCCATTTTCTTAAAAAGACTTACGGTCACATAGATATCTTGGAAAACAAGATTAGATGACCCCCAATGCGGAGGCTGGATAATTAGGCGGACGAGGAACAGCGATGGAAAGCCGTTTTTCGGATGTCGTAATTGGAAAAAGAGCGGCATTAGCTGCAATGCGACTGTGGGTATCGAAGAAGCTCAGGTAGACTATGAAATGCTTCCCTTTTACTCTATCCAGGCAAGATTCAAGGAGTTCCCAATGAAGTTTTGGCCTTTCGGAGAAGACCGCGATGAGGGCGAGGACCCCGATGCGGGAAAGGATCTTTTGCATTATAACGACGACGAAATCGTTGTGGTAGCCAGCGATGGGCTGACCGACTTCGACCTGCTTGAGCATAAGAGCTACAACAACGCCGCCGTATCAGATTACTCCTTCCTAGACGCCATAATTCCTGCAATAGGGGCTGCGGTCGATGCCGGAGCGCAATACGGACAAGCGATCGTGCGTTTTCCGAAAGGTGCAAGTTGGGCGGACCTCTTGAACAGAAAAACGCCCGGCCTTGAGGATTTCAAAACCTTGAGCATTCTAAAAGACAACAAGTTCCAGTCCCAAGCGGCTATCAAGCAGGCTAAACTGCAGCCAGCCGCTGTTGGCAATCTGGCACTCCAAGGGGCTGCGATGGTTGTCGGCCAAATGTATATGGTTGAGATCAACAAGCAGCTTGAGGATGTTGCAGGGGGCATCGCAGCTATCCAGGAGGAGATGCGTTTGGAGCGCGAGTCCAAGATCGAGGCGTGCATGGAGTTGCTGAAGGAATACACCGAAAACTACATGACCATTTCAGATGATTCCGTAGAACATCAAGCAGTTAGAAATCAGATCGAGGCGATACGCAAGGAGGCTCGCGAAGCTTGGCTATTCCAGGTCAAACAGCTTCAGGATATGGATAGATCGCTTCGCAAATCGGGCAAGCTCAAGGACGAGGAGTTGAAATCGAAAATGTGCGAGTTCGCGCAACGCGATAAAGCCGCACGAGACGCCTTCATCTTCCTCATGGCTGCCGAGCAGACGAAGATGCAATACAGCCAAAGCTATACGGAGTCCCAGATACGCAAAGAAGCCGAGTCGATCAATCAGAAGCTTAGTGAATTCACTGATTTGCGTAATGGGATACAAGACCAGCTGATCGACAAGATCGGAAAGCTGTCCGGGAAGCCCCTCGCAATTCCCGCTGCCGAACCCGCAACGGGAGCTTCGTTGAATCCGCTAGTAAAACTCGGTCAAACTATCGGTCGAAACGCGCCACGAGTGTTCGTGACTAACATGCGGGACGAGGCAAAGCGCCAGAGACGTGAGAAGAGATCCAGTTACGAGGAATACGTCAAACGCGACAATCCTATAGAGGACGTAGCTGGCAATCGACTAAACAACCTTAGCGATCTTAACTTCATCTACAACCAAGCCGATGCCTTGCTGATCGACGAACGCGGGATCCATTACATTCGCGGAAACGACCAAAGCGACTCATCTGACGAAAAATAGATCGCATGAACCACTGCCCTGGAGTTTCTATCCTGATAAGAGCAAGTTGTGAACATGAAGAGCTACCCATCATCGGGTGGCTCAGCTAGCCTTAGGTCCGAGCTGCTGATTGCGCCTCCGAATGTCGCCTCTCGATCGATGACCAAGCTCTCGCGGCTGGTATTGACAACATCTACCGCGACAGGTTGAAGATGGAGCGCCTCATCATCGCGCGGTAGACGATTATCTCATCATGCTCGCTCGCAAATTGCTTATCTATGAAACTCGCGAAGTCGGCAAACACTGAGCCGTCGAACATGTGGTGGCCGTAGATCATAAAGAGCCTGGAGCCTATCGAGCATTCGCTGTCTATGTAGGGCGTCCCGTACAATCCCTCCCCGAATACACCTCTGTGGAAGCATGCGTTCGGGGAATCGGGCGATGCCTGCACGATAGGCTCGTCGATTCCCGTACCTGGCACCTCCACCCATGCGATGACCCCTGAGAGAAGGCTGTCTCAATCGATCTGGCTTTCGAACTCCTCTCGGTCGCTCAAACTATCCAACGCCTCAGTCAGCGCAATACGATCCTTTTCTGGTACGCAGAGAACGGTGACGATGAGCGTAGTGAGTATGGCGGCTACGATCACACTTGTGACCCTCGCTGCCTTTCTGATTCTCTTCATCTTTTGCTCCTTGTATCGAAAAGGGTGGGATGTCTAGCGAGCGTCCCACCCTGCCATACTTAGCTCTCGGCTAAGGTTCCTTGCCGCTTGCGCGAAGGGCCGGTTCTAATCCTCGTCAGCCGCCGTCAGCGCTTCCTTTTGAGCAGAAAAGGCGCCCACTCGGCGCACACCCGCGCCGACACCTGGAACCGCCCTCCGAAACACCCTCCATAGCCCGCTCCTTGTCCCTCGGCAACTTTCGAGGTAGTATCGGCTCCAACCACAAAACGGCCCAGAGAGCACCCAACATCGCGGGCCACTACCGGAGGAAAACGCAGACGTATGCCCGGCAATGAGGGAGCACCCGCCCAAAAAGTCGATTCGCGCATCAGAGACGACATCGCCAACACCCTGATCTATGGAAGAGCAGCGGACATCGACCGCCTCACGAATTACCAGCTCCCCATCTCCTACACCTTCGCCCCTGGCCACGGAGTGCTCACTGTTCGCATGGGCATCAGCGGCGAACCCGGTTATCTCGAGTCGCGTGCGCGCAAGATAGAGGGCACGCCTGCCTGCGCGGCCCTCTTCGGCAACTCCCACACGTTTTCGTTCTAGGCTCCTTTTTATCGGGAAGGCACCACGCGCCTGCCCACGCCAAGGCAACCGGGTGAACCCGACCTCTCCCAGCGCGCCCCGCAACCTCCCAACCGAAAGCACCCTTTCAGTTTTACGCCTCCGCTCTTGTCAGCCGCTTAATTTGTCCCGTTACAGAGAGTCGACGATGCGCTGGTACTCCCCACTTCGATCCCTCATCCTGGAATCGAACCTGAGCGCCTTGGTAGTCGAAATCGAATAGCCACTTACCCGCTCTTCCCAGTGCGCGTGCTCCCTTGCCGCCTCGGAGCTTATCTCCCCGGCAAAGGAGACCTCGCCATCCTCGGAGAATAGGACGATGACCAGGATGTCGAAGTCCCACGATCGGATCGTTCCGAGCTTCGTGACGTCGCCCTGCCTCAGAACCCGCGACTTCACCTGGATCCTCAAGCCCTCCGGCGTCACCACATCCGTAGACTTCGACGACTCTTTGAGCCGGTATCCGCCGTGAAGCTGCTCAACCACCAGCTCGGACACCTCCGCCTCGATGTTCGAGGATCTGCCTATCGCCTCGGTTATGGCCCAACGCGCGTTCCGGTAATCCCGCCACAGGGCGGCTATACCCCCATGGCCCACATCGACCTTGGCATCCTCCACGAAGAGCCCTGCGGGAACATCGCCGTGCTCCAAGCCGAAACCGGTCTTCTTCATAACGCACCACCTTCGTCATTGATCCTTTTGTTACGAAGCTTACCAGAAACTCAGATATAAGAATTTAACTATTTATATTTATTCAAGTATTGCAAGTAGGTCAAGACTGCATTCCCGAACGTCTCGTTCTTGTTTCTCGTTATTATCGGGAAGACACCGTGCAACCGTCCACGCCAAAACAGCCAGATACACCCAAGAGGGTCAGCCCAGGCCCAACTCGTTTATCGCTCGCGAAACGCTCGAGGTCCGCGAAGAGCTCTTGGCAGTTTGGCATGCTTGGAAAGCTCAAAGAAAATCGCCCATGACCGACAGAGTCCTTTGTCATGCCTAGGAGCGTTTCGCGCTACAGTACGCAAGAGGGCGCCCCCGCGAAAGGGTCGCCCTCTCTTGATAAGGGCCGAAGCGGCGCCGGCAAGGCCGCCCGACCTATCGGGAAAAGTCGCTACACCGCGAACACCACGGAGCAGATGCTCAAAAGGATGGCGCCGAACACCAAGGTGAACACCATCATGGGCCAGACGAACCTGAACCAGTGGGACATCTTCATGTCCAGCATCTGCAGCGTTGCCATCACCAGGCCCGTCGGCGCGATGTAGAGCATGGCGTACTGGCCGAACTGGTAGGCCGCCACAATGATCCAGCGGGGAATGCCCACGGTGTCGGCCAAAGGCGCGAAGATGGGCATGGCCAGCACGGCCAGGCCGCTGGAGGAGGGCACCACGAAGCCCAGCACGAAGAAGATGAGCAGCAGGCACACCACGAACAGAGGGCCGCTCATGCCGGCCACCAGGTTAGAGGCCGCATTCAGCATGGTGTCGCTGATCATGCCCTCGGTGAGCACATGGTTCACGCCGCGGGCCAGGCCGATGATGAGGGCCACGGGCACCAGGCTGGAGGCGCCGGCACCGAAAGCGTCCACCATCTTCGCCTCCCCCACGCCGTCCTTGCCCGTGCCGCCGATGAACATAACCAGAATGGACAGCGTCACGAATTCTGCGGCCATCTGCGGGAACCACCAACCGAGGTTCATGACGCCCACAATCATGATGATGAAGGCGGCCACGAAGATGACGAGCACAATCTTCTTGCGCAGTCCGAATTCCCGGGCCGCTGCACCGCTTTCATCCAGCTCCCACTGGGCATTGAACTTCTCGCGATCCTCGTAGGAGTAGCTGAATTTCGGGTCGGCTTTCACCTTCTTAGCATACCAATGCAGGTACAGCAGAAACACAATGGCGCCCACGACCAAAGCGAAGGCGCGCACGGCGATGCCCTCGGTGAACACCGTGCCGGCAGCATTTGAGGCAATAACGGCCGAGAAGGGGTTCACCGTAGAGAACGTGGTGCCGATGGAGCCGGCCATGAAGATCGCGCCCACGACCACAATGGAGTCGTAGCCCAGCGCGATGAAGATCGGCGCGAGAATCGGGTAGAAGGCCACGGCCTCCTCCTCCAGGCCGCACATGGTGCCTCCGAAGATCATGAACACCGACACGCCGAACACGAGCAGAAACTCGCGGCCCTTGGTCTTCTTCGTGAGGGCGGAAAGGCCGCTTTCGAAGGCGCCCGTCACTTTCACGACGCCGATAAGACCGCCCAGGCACAGGATGAACACCATGACGTCGATGCCGTCGATCACGCCCCAGACCATGGAGTAGGGAATGTCGGCAAGCGACACCGGATGCGGATCGAGCCCTTCATAGGTGCCGGGAATAGACACCGCCTTGGTGATGGCGCCGCTCGTGAATTGATCGATGTCGATTTTCACGCCCAGCTCATCGAGCGTTTGCTGGGTCGCATCAAGCTCGGACACCTCGCCGGTCGGTGTCGTCATCTCCAATTTGCCGCTCTCGGAATCGTAGAGCAGCTTCGAGTACTGGCCGGCCGGCACGAACCACGTGCAAATGACGGCAATGATGGTCACGATGAACAGAATCGTGAATGCCGAGGGGAAGGAGAACTTGCGCTTCTTCCTTTCCTTTTCGGGCTCGGTGGTCGGGATGGGAACGGCTTCCATGGTTGTCTCGGCCATGATGATCTCCTGTCTGAATCGGGGCGAAACGCCGTGATGCCTTCCCATGGGCCGCCATCGGAATCGCCATCGGAGCCACTGCTTTCGACCGCGAGCCATGGGAGGATGTGATGATCCGAGTGTAGGGGCACGGGCTGCGCGCGGCCAAGGCATAAGCCGGGGATGTTCCTCGAGCGCAGCGGGTATAACTTGGAGATATTGCGAAGACCTCCATCTATACACGGACTAAACCGCAGGTGGAAACATCGCCGTTGCCGATCCGTCAACAAAGCGCCATAGCGGCTCGACGGCCCCCGCCGCGATTCGCTACACTACCGCCAAGCTGGCAAACCACGCCGAGCGAGTCCTGCCGCCGCATCTGCTTTCGAGGAGCACCAATGACCCTGCTGTTCTACTACACGCTTCTCATCATGTTCTTCTACACCATCGTGGCGGCCACGAGCCTGTCGGCCTTTTACGTGTCGCACCGTCGCACGTTCCTGTACGCCACGTTCGGATTCACGTTCTACTTCTTCGATGTCTCCCTCGTCTTTAAAGACAATTTCATCACCCCCGATGCCGTGTTCGAAGCCGCCTCGTTCTACGATGTGGGACACCCTTACACCTCCATCATCACCGGCGGCGGTGCGTTCCTCTTTCTGTGGCTGGCCGCCTGCCGCTACTGCCGGGAAGAACGCCCCGTCGTTCGCTTTGCGCCCGTGGCACTGTGGGCCGCGCTGTCGTTGGCCGCCTATCAGTTCATCGAGAACCCGCAATGGAGGGAGTTCGTCTACTACAACCTGCGCGCTGTGCTACAGCTGGTCTGCTACGGCCTGCTCGCCTGGTGGTACACGCACTCCCCCGACCCCGAGCGGCGCTCCATCATGAAGAGCCACCGCACCGCGTTCTTCTGGGCCATCGGTCTTACCTGCGGCATCATTCTGGAGAACGTGTACGTCCAGCTGATCTTCGATCCCGGCAGCATTCCCCGCGGCATGTGGGTCCTCGCCGAGCGCAGCCCCATGGAGAACCTCCTGTTCATCTGCTACGGCCTAGCGGTTCTGCGGGGCGCGTCGGTGTCCCTGCAGCTGCGAGCCCGCGAGCTGCCCGAAGGCGACGATCCTTTGCTCGCGGAGTCCATCGATCGTCTGCTGCCTTTGTATAGCCGCACCTACGACCTCTCCAAACGCGAGGAGGAGGTATTGCGCCACGCGCTCATGGGGAAGGACAACCAGAACATCGCAAGCGCGCTGACGCTTTCCGCCGGCACCGTGAAGGTGCACATGCACAACATCCTGAAGAAGACCGGCCACGCCAACCGCGCCGAGCTGGCTGCCGACTTCTGGGAGCGCTGAGCGCGCTTGCGTCGACGAACCACCGCCAAACTGCAGCAGATCGTCAGTTATAAGCGTCAATTCCGGCAAGAAGCCTGTTTCGGAACGCTGTAATCGACGCAATTCATTAATTTCGGCTCTTTCAGACGCTTATAACTCAAGATTTGCTGCAAAAATGGGGCACTTCGTTAACCGAAGGGGAATTAAACCGGCGACGCCTAACTCACCCGGCGTATTTTCAGATGAAAAGCAGGCCCAGGGCGGCTCCTCCCCCTTTCGCAAGGTTTTTTCTACATCTCGAGAACATGACCCCAAATGGCCACATATTGTGTTAGAATTCCGTTTCGCTAACTAGATATAGTGAACCTGCGAGGCATTAACCGAACCGCAAACGACAAGGAGCCTATCATGGAGAACAAGATGATCGACGGCGTGAAGGTGGCCGTGAACTACGCACAAGCCAGCGATACCCCCGTATCCGACGACGAGATCAAGGCCTACATCAAGCGCGCCTACGACAAGTACCCCCATGGTCAGCTGGAGTCGCTGACGCTGGATGTCGATGGCGAGGACGTGGGCATCCACTACGGGCTCGTGCCGGTGAAGTTCGACCGCATCCGCCGCATCACCGGCTACCTGGTGGGCACGCTCGACCGCTTCAACGACGCCAAGCGCGCCGAGGAGCACGACCGCGTCAAACACGAGGTTCCCGCCTGCTGCAAGTAACCTGGCTTTTTCAACCCATAAAGAAGGGCCGTTGCGAGGTGCTTTTCGCAACGGCCCTTCTTTTTTCGCAGCCTGAAAGCCTACAGCGGCAATCGCCCTTCCAGGGCGCGGCCCAAGGTGACCTCGTCGGCGAATTCCAAGTCGCCGCCGACAGGAAGCCCGCTGGCGGGGCGCGTCACCTTCACGCCCAAGGGCTTGATGAGCCGCGCGAGGTAGGCGGCCGTGGTCTCCCCTTCAATGTTGGGGTTCATGGCGAGCACCACCTCGGTCACGTCCTCGCGACCGAGGCGCGCCATCAGTTCGGCGATGCGCAAGTCGCCGGGGCCGACGCCCTCCATGGGTGCCAGCACGCCGCCAAGCACATGGTAGACGCCGTTGAACACGGCCGTGCGCTCGATGGGCGGAATGTCGCGAGGCTCGCTCACCACGCAGATGACCGCGCCGTCGCGCTTGGAGCTGGCGCAGATCTCACACAAATCGCCCTCGGCGTAGTTGAAGCAGCGAGCGCAGAAGTGCACGCCCGCCTTCACCTCGCGGATGGCATCGGCCAGACGCAGCGCCTCGGCGGCGTCGGTGTTCAGGATCCAGTAGGCCATGCGCTGGGCCGACTTCGGTCCCACGCCGGGCAGACGCTCCAGCTCGTCGAGGAGCTTTTGAATGGAAGGTGCCGCTTGCACGAATGTCGCCTTGAGATGGAGACGGCCTGGCTACATCAGGCCGGGGATCTTCATGCCGCCCATGACGGCGTTCATGCGGGCGTTGGCCGCCTCGCTGGCGGCGCGCAGCGCCTCGTTCACGGCGGCGACGACCATGTCCTGCAGCATCTCCACGTCCTCGGGATCCACGGCAGCGGGGTCGATGGTGATGTCGGTGATGGCCATCTCGCCGGTGGCCGTGGCCTTCACCATGCCGCCGCCGGCCGAGGCCTCGAAGGTCATGGCGGCGATCTCCTGCTGGGCCGCGGCAGCATCGCGCTGCATCTTCTGAGCCTGCTTCATCATTTTCTTCATGTCCATGAAAGGGTCTCCTTTGCTGGTTCGCGGGTCGCGCCCGACTGCTAACGTATTCTAGGGCATCTCGCCCAATCTCGCCTAGACGACTTCCTCGAAGTTGACGCCGTCGCCGAAGCCGAAGGCAAGCGAGGCGGCGAGGTCGGGCTCCTCTACGGGATTCGGGGAAGGCCCGGACACGGCATCGGGCTCGGGGGGAAGCGCGGAGGCGGACGGTGCTGCCATCGAAGGGGCCGGCGAGGGGGCAGGAGCGGACGCAGGCGCTTGAGGTGTCGCACCAGACGGCGCCGGCACCTGGGGCGCCTCCTCCCACGGGGGCACTTCGGAAGAGGCTGCGGGAGAGGCATTTGCGGAGACGCTCGGCGCCGGGGAGGTCGCTGCGCCCTGGGGCGAGGCGCCCCGGGAGGCGAAGGGGTCCTCGAAAGGGATATCCTCATCGTCGTAGGGGACGTAGTCGTCGTAGGGCGGCCGATCGTCATCGGGCGCCGGGGCCGGCGAGGACGCCGGCGCAGCGGCGGAAGCGGGAACCGCGGGCGCACTCACGCTAGAAGGCGCGCCGGACATCGGGCTCGCCGAAGCAGCGGACGGGGCAGGTACCGATTGAGAGGCCGGTGCGGGTACGTTAAATGCGGAAGCCGCGGCGGGAGCAGAGGCCATCGGAGCCGAGGCGCCGCCCTTGCGCAGCTCGAAGGGAATGTCCCCGTGGGCTTCACGGCGCAGAGCCTGGGCGAGCTCAGCCTGCACGTCGGGTTTCTGCACAGCGTGGAAGGCGAAGTCGTTCTCGGCGGGGAACTCGATGAGAAGCGCGCCCGCCGCCGCATCGAAGACCGCCTTGGTGTTCATGAACAGCACGCCGTAGGCCGCCTTGGACTTCTTCAGCGAGGCGAGAACACCGGCCCAGAGACGCTGAAGCGAGGCCATATTCGAGAGGGCGGCGGTGATTTCCGGCGATAAGGCGCCCGCAGCGGCCGAAGCGGGCGGTGCGGAAACGGGGGCGGATGCCGTAGACGGCGCGGGGGCAACGGCAGCAGAGGTCGCCGCGGCAGGGGCTGCCGCCGGGACAACCTCTTCCGTAGGGGCAGACCTTGGTCTGCCCTCCGCGAGCGAGGCGGACGGGCTGTCGCACGGCGCTGACCCAGCTGGAGCCGAGGGGCGACCAAGGTCGCCCCCTACGGGGCTCGCTCCAGCAGGGGCAACCGCAGCCGGGTTCGCTCCTGCAGGGGCAACAGCAGCCGGGGCGGTTGCCGCAGACGCAGGGGCAACCGCTGCCGAAACGACCGCCGCCGGAGCAGCGGCAGACACAGGCGCAGGAGCAGCCACCGGCACGCCTGCGGACGCGGGCGCCGCGGCAGCCACGACAGAGGCGCCGGCCAGCTGGCGCTCCAGGGTTTCCACGCGCTCGGCCAGAGCTTCCAACGTCACATCGGCGTCGGGGCGCACCATGCGCGTCAGCGCGATCTCGAAGGTAAGCCGCGGGTTCGTGGACGTCTTCAGCTCGCCGGCTACATCCCCCAAAACACCCAGAAGCCGCGCCAGGCGGTCGACGCCGAACAGCGGCAGCTCCTGGATCAGCTCGCGGCGCGTCGTCTCGGACACGTCGAGCACCACCTCGGGCCCCGCCACAGCCATAACGTACATGTTGCGCATATGCTCGGCCAAATTCGCGACGAACTGGGCCATGTCGGCGCCGGTTTCCACGTACTCGGCCACCCAGCGGAAGCACGCCGCCGCGTCGCGGGCGCCTATCGTCCGCACGATGTCGGCCAAATCCGTGGAGTCCACGGCTCCCAGCATCCGCTCGGCCACTTCCATGGTCACCGCACCGTCGCCGAAGGCGATGAGCTGCTCCAGCGAAGTGAGCGCGTTACGCATGCCGCCCTCGGCCCGATGCGCGATGAGCTCCAGGGCCTCCCCTTCGAACTCCACGTTCTCGGCGGTGCAGATGGCCCCCAAGCGAGACACCATGGCCTCGGTGGAGATGCGGCGGAAATCGAAGCGCTGGCACCGCGAGTGAATGGTCTCGGGCACCTTCTGGGGATCGGTGGTGGCCAGGATGAACACCACGTGACTCGGCGGCTCCTCCAGCGTCTTCAACAACGCGTTGAAGGCGGCCGTCGAGAGCATGTGCACCTCGTCGATGATGTATACCTTGTAGCGCCCGCGCGTCGGCGCGAACTGCACGCGGCCGATGATCTCCTCGCGAACGTTCTCCACGCCGGTGCGGCTCGCGGCGTCCAGCTCGTACACATCGGGGTGCTCGCCGGCAGCGATCATCTCGCAATCGTCGCAGGTGCCGTCGGGCTCGGCCGTAGGCCCCTTCTCGCACAGAAGCGCCTTGGCCAGAAGGCGCGCCGTGGTGGTCTTGCCGGTGCCGCGCGGGCCCGTGAACAGGTAGGCGTGGCTCACCTTGTCCTGGGCGATGGCGTTTTTGATGGTACGCTCGATGTGCTCCTGACCAACCACGTCCTCGAAGATCTGCGGTCGGTACTTGCGATAGAGTGCCTCGGCCATGGCCTACTCCCCGCCTTTCTCCTCAGTCTCGGAAGCCGCCTGCGCGTCCTCGGCCGCCACCCGGCGCCGCGCCTCCGCCTTCGCCTCGGCCTCGGCGCGCATCACGCGCTCCTCGGTCAGCTCGCGCTCGTACTCGGCCTCGTTCACGCGCTCGGCCGCCTGGGCTACCGGATCGCCCTCCTTGGCGCGACGACTGTTCAGCGCGGCCTTGATGACACCGATGAACGCCGGCGCCACCGACACGGCCACAATGCCCAGCACGATCACCTCGAAGTGCTCCTGCACAAACGGAATACCGCCGAAGAAGTATCCCACCAGCACGAACAGGCTCACCCAGGAGATGCCGCCGACGGCGTTGAAGAACGTGAACTTCCCGAAGTTCATATGTCCGGTACCAGCGATGAACGGCGCGAAGGTGCGGAAAAACGGCATGAACCGCGTGATGATGATCGTGAGCCCGCCATAGCGCTCGAAGAAGTGGTCGAGCTTGGCCATGCGCTCGGGCGTGAGCGCCTTCACCTTCCCCGAATCGATGATGCGGCTGCCGAACAGGCGCGCGATCCAGTAGTTCGAGGTGTTGCCCAAAATGGCTGCCGCCCAGAACACGATGAGCGTGGCCCACACGTTCAGGCCGCCGCCGTCGGCGGAGAACACGCCCGCTGCGAACAGGAGCGAGTCGCCCGGCAGAAACGGGAAGAACACCAGCCCCGTCTCCACGAACACGATGAGGAACAGCGGCGTGTACACCCACACCGGGCCCAAAGCGATGATCCAGCCGGCGATGAAGCCGCGCGGATCTTTCAGAAGGTTGATGAAAAAGTCGATGATGCCCACCGAGTCTCCAATCTGCAGAATAACGTAAAAGGCGGCGCGCCGCCGGCCCCATTGTATTTTCAGAGGTCACGGCAACGAGACCCTGCGCAAAAGCGCCACGGTAATTTTACGTTGGCACCGCGGTGCGCCCTTCGCGCAAAAGTGCCCCGAATAGGTATGGGCGCTCGTCAGCGGTCCCTTATGGCTGCTTCCTCCCGGACCTGACCAGGTTCGGAACATGTCGCCGCCCATACCCATTCGAGGCACTCGAACTCGTAAGGCCTAAGTATAGGGGAAGCGCGCACGACTGGCGACGGCGCTCCCCTCCGGCAACTAAAAGTCCATAGGGCGCCCGCTAAAGACCGTCTGCGGGCATTTTCACTACGCGATCCTTGTTAAGATCTTCGTAAGGTCTTCGCAAAAACCGGGGGAATTGCTACTATTCTTTCGACCCTTAAACGTAACTCAAACACATCAGTCCCGAGGATGTCATGGCCCGATCCGATTACAGCCGCTACGACGGCGAACCCAGACGCTCCCAAGGCGGCCTCTCTCTTTCCACGGGCCGCTTCGACGGCCGCTCCACGGGTAGCACCCGTTCGTCTTCCTCCTGCGGCAACCGCCCGCGCGGCACCCGGCACAACCCCCTGCGCGACGAGTATCCCTCGAGCCGCGACCGCCGTCGCGAGCCCGAGCCGGGACGCCGGCACTCAGGCGGCGACTGCTCCCCGCGCGGCGAGCAGTCCCGCGGCAAACAAACGCCCGCCGGCAATCGCGGCGCCCAGGGACGTCCGCGCAACGGCGCCCCCTCCGGCCGCGGCAGCCACGCCCCTCGCGCAGGCGCCGCGTTCGCCCCCCAGATGCACACGCTCGCCCCGGCCGGCGGTTTCAACCTCGCACGGGCGGCCATGGCGCTCATCGCTATCGCGCTGGCCGTCATCTTCGCCATGGCGCTTTTCCACATCGGTCCTTTCGCATCGGCCGCCGCCAAAGACGGCAGCAAGCATGTCGGCGTCGCCAGCGCCAACGCCGTGGGCGGCAACGCCTCCTACTTCGCGCAGAACGTCGCTACCCAGGTGAGCCTCGCCCGCCCCGTCGAGCCGGAGCTGGCCCAGCTGCCCGCCTACACGCCGACCCGCGACGACCTTACCAACCTCGCCGGGCAGAAGGCCCCCTTCGCCTTCGCCCTCGGCAACGCGACCAACGACGCCGGCAAACAGCCCGCCGCGCCCGTGCTCTCCGACCGTTCCCTCGTGAGCTTGAACAACGCGCTCTCCTACTACGACAACAATGGCTATGAGGCCAGCTACCTCATCATGGATCTGGGCACGGGACGCGGCATTGCCGGCAACGTGGACGTGCCCATCTACGGCGCCAGCTCGTTCAAGGGCCCCTATTGCGCCTATGTGGTGAACAAGGAGTTCCCCAACGACATCGACCGCGCCTCATCTTCGCGCCTCACTCAGGTGGAAAACACCATTGTCTGGTCGGACAATTCCTCCTACGGCAAGCTGCGCCGCACCTACGGAAACGACGGCATGGAAGCATGGCTGGCCGAGGCCGGCGTCGATACGGCGCTGGTGAACGACACGTACTTCCCCACCTACACGGCACGCCAGTCGGCCCTCATGTGGTTGAAGATCTACGAGTACCTGACGACTGCCGATACCTCGGCAGCCCAGTGGCTCTCCGACACCTTCGGCAAAACCGAAGTCTCATTCCTGCGCAACGGCGCCCTGGGCACCACGAGCGCAGGGCACACCGACTACCTGCCGGAAGAGGGTTCCGGCGGCGAGGAGGGCGTGGAAGACGACGGAAGCGACGAGGAGGGCTCCGAGGAGAGCACGCCCGCCGACGGCTCCGAAGGCGACGGCTCCGTGCTCGCCGAAGACGCGGAGGGCGGCCAGACGCTCATTGAAGAGGACAAGACCGTCGCGTCTATCGGCACAAACATCACCGTGCGCAACAAAGCCGGCTGGCTCGACGGCCAAGACGACGACGCCGTGTGCGATTCGGGCATCGTCACGATCAACGGTCGCGACTACCTCATAACCATCATGACCAATGCGCCCGACTCGGCCGCCGGCGAGCAGGCCTTCGCCCACCTCGCTCGCACCTTGCTAGAGATCCGCGGCGACCTCGTGTAGAAGCCACTGCATTTTTCTGCGTCCTCTTCTATCGACTGCTGTTTTTTTGTGGAACGCACCATCGCGAGACCCAGACTGGTCTTACAATAGCGGCCATCCTGACCAAACAAACAAGAGGAAGGAGTTTCGCCGTGTGCGGTATTTGCGGCTTTACCCGCGCGCTTCCACAGGATATGTCGACCCTGAAAAGCATGTGCGCCACCATGGCCCATCGCGGCCCCGATGGCGAAGGCGCCTACATTGCCGACGGCATCGCCCTCGGACACCGTCGACTTTCCTTAATCGACCTCGAAGGAGGCTGCCAGCCCATGGTGCGCGCCACCGGGCAGCTTCACTCGTCCTTGTTTAGCCCAGAACCCCCCCCCATCGCCATTTTAGCAAGATAGCAACGAGCATCTAGCTTCACGCTCCGGCGATTTCGCTATCGTTTTCAACGGCGAGATCTACAACTACCGAGAGATCGCCGCAGCCCTCGTTGCTGAGGGCTGGGAACTATCGACCGCCTCCGACACGGAGGTTCTTCTCACCGCTTACATTGCCTGGGGAGAGGCCGCCCTTGAAAAGCTTCGCGGCATGTTCGCCTTCGCAATATGGGATCGGCCGCACAACGTACTCTTCTGCGCACGAGACTATTTCGGCATCAAGCCCTTTTACTATACCATCCAAAACGATCAATTCATCTTCGCATCCGAGATAAAGGCCATCCTCGAACATCCGGCCTACGAACGTGAGCTCAATCGCGAAGCCCTCGAACAGTATCTCAGCTTTCAGTTCAGCGCCCTGCCTGAAACGTTCTTCAAGGGCATCTTCAAGCTTCCTCCTGCCCACAGCCTCACCGTGCATCGCAACGGAACCATTGAGCTAAAGCGCTATTGGGAGCCGTCTTTCAACGAAGAGAAAGACCGCCCCCTCGACGAAGCGGCTCGTGCAATCGACGAGGCCATGGCCGAAAGCGTCCAGTACCACAACGTAGCCGATGTGGAGGTGGGCAGCTTCCTTTCCAGCGGCATCGACTCCAGTTACATGGCGGCCCGTTTGGCCAAAGTGAACCCCGACGTTCAAACGTTTACCGTGGGCTTCGCCGAATATGAAGGAGAGCGAGACGAAGTCTCCTGGGCCCGCGAGCTGGCAGGCATCCTGGATATCAAGAACACGAGCAAGCACATTAGCCAGCAAGAATATTGGGACGCGCTGCCGTTTGTGCAGTGGCATATGGACGAGCCCTCGGGAGACCCATCGGCCGTAGCGCTCTACTTCGTGGATCAGCTGGCAGCCCAACAGGTGAAAGCCGTGCTATCTGGCGAGGGGGCTGACGAGTTCTTCGGCGGCTACAAGATCTACCAGGCTCCGTTGGCCTCCAGCAAGCTTTCCGGCCTACCCGCGCCGCTGCTTCGCGCCGGCGCGTCGCTGCTCAAAGCGCTCAACCTTCGGGGTGCCAACTATCTTGAGCGCGCTAGCGAAACCGTCGCCGATTGGTACTACACTAATGCCAACGGCGTCGCCTTCACCGTGGAGGAAAGGGAGCGCGTCCTCAAGGCCCCCTTGCACTGTCCCGCTCCGCAAACCGTCGTTGCCAACGTCTACAACGAGGCAGCTAGCAAGCATCTTGATCATCCAACCCAGATGCAGTATGTCGACTTGTTTTGCTGGCTGGTGGGCGACATTCTTCTCAAGACCGACAAAATGGCCATGGCCCATTCCCTGGAAAGCCGCGTGCCCTTCCTCGACAAAAAGATGTTCGAAATGGCGGCCACCCTCCCCCTAGATCAGCGCGTCACCCCCGAGCAAACGAAAGTGGCCCTACGCCAGGCTTCCACGTGCGCTATCCCGCAAAGTTGGGCGCAAAAGGAGAAGCTGGGATTTCCCGTCCCCATGGTCAACTGGCTGCGCGATGACGAGAACCACCGGCGCGTCAAAACCTGGTTTTCCGGCCCGGAAGCCGAGCAGTTCTTCAACACTGATGAGCTTATGCGCCTACTCGACGAGCATCAAAACGGCGCCGACCGCAGTCGGAAGATATTCATGGTGTGGATGTTTCTGATCTGGTACCGCATGTATTTCGTCGAACAAGCTCCACCAACGAACTGGCGCTTTTCCGAGGGTGCTGAGCCCCCATTGAAAGAGATCTAGCACTCGATCTCGATTTGACCACTTCCCCGTTTTCTCTTTCCGAAGGAGATTATCTACATGCATACCGATCAGGCCGCAGCCGCCACCCCTCTGATGAGCGAGGAGGAGGTTGGGCGGCGCGTGGTTCCCGTCATCGTCGGCGGCACCTTCCTGGCCTACGCCTACGTCCGCGAATTCAACCGCCGCTATGGCACCACGCGCTGCATCGTAATCATCACCCAGGACGTGAAAATGCTCACAAGCAGCAAGTTCACCGACTGCCGCATTGTGCCCGACGCGGCGCACCCCGAAGGCCTCTATCGAGCGCTCGAGGACATCGCCTCAGAGCTTCGGGCCGAGGATCCGGAAACCGTGCCCTTGTTGCTGGGCTGCGACGATCGTCATGCGCTCATGTTCGCCGCAGCTCAGGAACATCTGCGAGACGAAGGGTTCGTCGTCGCCTGCAACAACTACACCATGCTTGCGAAGATCTCCCAGAAGCGCGGTTTTTACGAGCTGTGCGAGGAGCTGGATATCCCCTACCCCAAGACATGGTATTTCAACTGCGGCGAAAACGGTCCCGAAACGCTTCCTGTGGATGAGTTCCCCTATCCATGCATAGCGAAGCCCTCGGACACGACGAAATTTCAGAACGCGAATGTAGCCCACAAGCGTAAAGCCTATGAAATCGACTCCCCCGAAGAGCTGTCATCGGTCTGGCGAGACGTATGTGCCTCCGAATACGACGGGGAGTTCGTTATTCAGGACTTCATCCCGGGCGGCGATGAGGCTCTGCGCATTCTCAACACCTTCAGCACGCCCGATGGCGATTTGCGCGTCGTTTCCGGCGGCATCACCGTTTTGCAAGATCACAGTCCCTCGGCCCTGGGAAACCCCCTGTGCATCTTGGGCGACAAGGACCCTCAGGTCATCGATCATGCCCGAACCTTTCTGAAGAAGGTGGGCTATCAAGGTTACGGTAACTTCGATCTAAAATACGACTCTCGCACCGGGAAATGCATCTTTTTTGAGATCAATGTACGTGCCGGACGCAGCACCTATTTCACGAGCTTGGCCGGCGTCAACTTCGTCACCTTGGTCGTGGATCAATACATTTTGGGAAAGGAAGTCCCCGCCGCGGAAGCCTACGAGCCCTTCGTCTACTGCTGCGTGCCCCCCTATGTACTGAAGCGATCCGTAACGGACAAGTCCCTTCTTCGCAAGACCTTGGCCACCCTCGAGCTCACCCCCGACGCCTATCCCCTCGTCTACGAGAAAGACACCTGGCGACATAACTTCTGGGCCTGGGTCATGTACTTCAACCAAATACGCAAGTTCAAACGCTATTTCTGGGACACCCAGGGGAAGCAGCTTAAGTAGCCGATTCCCCTGACGACACATTGAAGGAGGTCTCATGGCGCATTTCGTCGTTGATTCAAAGGCAGTTGCCCATAACATCGACTTTGTGAAAAGGGCAGCGGAAGTTCCTATCATAGCCGTAGTCAAGGGCAACGGCTATGGGCTGGGGCTTACATGGCTCGCCTCGCTTCTGCAATCTAGCGGCATAACCCGTTTCGCCATAACGGAGCTCACCGACATCCCAGCACTAAGGGAAGCGGTGGGAAGCACCGCAGAAATTCTTCTACTTCGTTCAACAGCGCTTCCCGAGGAGGTTGCCGCCATTGTGGCCTCTGGATGCACGGCGACCATAGGCTCCTCGCAGGCGGCCAAAATACTGGACGACACAGCGGCGCGTTTGGGCATCGTTGCCCGTGCTTATGTGAAAATCGATATCGGACTCGGTCGATACGGCTTCTTCCCGAGCCAGATAGAAGAAATACTAGCTTGCTACAAATTGCAACACGTTCAGATCGATGGCATCTACGGGCATTTCTCTCACGCCTCCCAGCAGAACAACAACGCGACGCACATCGAGCTCAATCGCTTCAACGGCTGCGTCGATCAAATCAGCCAAGCAAAAGTAAACGTCGGCATACGTCACATTGCCAACTCTCCAGCGCTGCTCAATTTCCCAGAAACCCATCTCGATGCCGTACGAGTGGGCTCTGCTTTTACCGGTCGAGTAGCCGCCCGAAAAGCCAACGAACTCAAATGCGCTGCTTTTCTGCAGGCATCGGTCATCGACCTCAAGCGCTTTCCCAAAGGAACACCCATGGGCTATGGCGGCGCCTACCTCGCCGGAGAGTGCGTTATAGGGCGCGCCGTACTCGTTCAGATACCGGGCTATCTGATTGAGGTTGCCGCCGATCCTGCCGTACTCAGCGGCCAGCTTCCCGACAGCGGAGAGCAGTTCATCATTGACCGCTGACACATGAATAACGGGGCGTATGGTGGTGCGCCGTATCGCCTGCCGGAGAAATTCCGACTGGCTGATACCATAGGGCGCAAGCCGCGCTGTGAAGTCGGCGTATTCATCTT
>ERZ832522.1956-NODE-1956-length-26323-cov-4.289858_pt1 | contig 26323 bp, 24 predicted proteins | sample MGYA00519951_ERZ832522 | MGnify/ENA primary metagenome ERZ832522 (study PRJEB31850, sample SAMEA3708728) | human gut metagenome | biome: human gut; feature: human-associated habitat; material: faeces | place: China | collected 2014 ... | reverse complement strand
CATGCATAAGACATGTACTGCGTCTCGCCGGTAACACCCGATGCGTAGCGTGCGGATTTACTACCGTCGAACATTCTTGCATAAGCTACTCCGCCATCGGTAAAGGTCGTACCGTCGTCCGACAGCAGTACACAGGTTTGATTGCTCTTGACATAGGTTGCCGTGAACTGCCCATTGACAAACTTCACGTCCACATCCGTATTGCTGTCGAATGTCCAGGCATCGGCGCTTGCGCTCAACGCAGCGGGCCAGTTGTCTCCGGAGGCAGCCGTACGAACGACCAACTTATTCCCCTTCATGGTATACAAATAAATCTGACCGTTATTCTCAACCACAGATACAGGAACCTCGCTCGCAACCACGGAAGCGTAATCTCCATCTCCCCAAGCAGAGCCGTCCCATTTAGCCCAAGAGTCTTTAATATTCGCAGTACGTGCTAACTTAACGTTGCCACCATCCGCAAAAGCCGCATAATAGTAACCGTCACATTTTACCACACGCAAATCCGTCGGAGAACATTTTTCGAGCCAACTTTCATTCAAAGAGAACACATAACTCTGATCTCTCCAGGTAACACCGCCATCCTTAGTTTCACGGTAAGCCGCACCTGTCTTACTGCCGCTGACATAATAGATGCGTACCTTCGGGCAATTGGACGATACGGCTTGGCCTGCCAAGAATCCCTGGAAACCGTCTTTAGCTCCTGCGGAAGCAGACCAAACTCCCGAACTTTGCTTCGTCGATTGCATTACAACCAGATATTCTCCTGCAGGATAAGTATTACCTTGATCCGCATTCAACAAACTAGGCCAACTATTATCCCCGTATGAAAGATCTTTTTTCTGATTCACGGGGTTGCGTTTAACAGTAGTAGCATAATCCGTATCCCAAACATACAAAGAAGCGGTCATTACTCCGTCTCCATGCTGTTGCGACCAAGTACAACAAGACACCTGCATGTCGGTAAATGGTCCGGCAGCTACGAAACGTACCCCGAATTCTCCATTTGCAGACAAATCAATAGGGCCTTGAGCATCTCCGTTCCACACATGCATTTCTTCCCTGTTAGCGCTGTATTGCTTAAACAGGTAGAATGCATTGAATGCATTTTCGCCCGTCTGCACGACACTCGGAGCCGTCAGATCCGAGCTCGATCCACGCATGATGAAATAACCGAAATCGCCTCTCTGTACGATTTCGATCCGGCGAGTTAAGGTCTCTTCCTTCTCATCGGCAACGATTTCCGTCACATACACATACCCCGTACGGGCATCCAACGCAGGATTGGACAGAACCGTTACGGTAAAGACCGAATCTTTCATCACCGCTTTGGAATCCGGCACAATGATCCAATCCTTGCAAGCGTCGTCCGCCTCAACGCTGAACGGGCGGTTCGTCTGTACGGTAAGAGCCACCGGTCCGCCGCTTTCGCCCACATTATAAGTGGTTTGCGGCAAGAACATCACCGACGTAGAAAGCTGGGTAACTTTCAACGTTTTGGTTTCTCCTCCCGAAGTGATAACTACCTCGGCTTCGCGGTCGTCGTAATCCGGATTCTCGTTAAGGTTGAGCGTCAGGAACCAATGGCCCGCATTCCCGCTTTTCGGAGAAATCTCCAGCCATTCGTCGTCCTCGGTTGCAGGAGCCACTTTGTATTTCACTTCAGCAGTCCAATCTCCCACGGTCGAAAAACCGATTACTTTCTTCCCTCCGATTTTCGCTGATTCGTACTCAGTCAGAGGAAACTTGAAAGAAAGCTCGCCGCCGTCACCATTCTCCTTGTCATCGTTGCATGCACCCAAGAGACCGGTAAGTGATAGACAAGCTATCAAATAGAACAATTTTCTCATAGTTTTTAGGTATTATAATAAAACAGTTATTTGTTAAAAATTCAAATTTCCTTTGAAAAACGGGGAGCAACCGGTGCACTCCATTAATTGCTCCCCGCTATAATACCGTCAGGTTTTATTCCACGAAAGAATAAGGCACCATCCTGGTCGGCCATGCCGTCTTGGAATACTGTCCGCCATTCTGATAAATCATCAGGCGGGGAGTCGTCGACGTAATATGGCTCTGCTCGTTGCAGATGAAACGGGCATATTTGGCGCGTACGCGGATATTGTTCGAAAGCACGCCTTTCTGTTCCCATCCCGAGACGCCGTCTTTCGAAACCCATACGACCGAATAACTGTTCACATCCGCGATATTCACGCCGTGTACGGCTTGAAAACAATCCTGATCTTCGATATATCTTACGCTGCAACCATCGATGTTCAGCCCTTTGAAGGCCGTGCGGTCGATTACTTCGCCCTGATCGGTCATAGATGCCGGCCAGTTCGGATCGCTGGCGGCAGCCGTCATCAGCCGAACGTTGTAAATTTTCTGTTCATTGTCGCTGTACGTGTAGTACAGATAGATCTGATCTCCCTTCACGACCAGGCTCGGTTCTCCGGCTCCGAAGAACGTTTCGGTTGCCGAAAGCTCGGCATCGACCGCAGGAGCCGGATCTCCTCCCCACGACGAACCGTTCCATTTTTCCCAGTCTTTTCCGTTGATCGTCGCACTCCGGGCAACAAACACGTTGTTGTCCAGGCTTTCGTCCAGCGTAGCCGACCCGGTATAGGCCATGTAATAGTAATCCCCGACTTTCACGACCGACGGATCCTTGGCATAGTATTTATCCGCCTTATCCTTGGTCGGAGCTACCGCAATCACTTCGTCCTCAGACCATACGGCATTGATCGAAGCGGTAGGTGCGCTGTAATAACGAATCTGAGACGAGTATCCGACGTCGCCGGGAGCCGTATATTGAACGGAGTTCTCGTGCCCTGTTATACCGGATGTTTCGCTTCCGTTCACCCAGCAGATCATGCCATTAGCCGTGGCTCCGCCCCAGGCGCCCGGAGTACCTTCGGTTCTCTCCATATACAGCAGATAAGCCCCCATCGGGAATTTAAGACTTCCGGTCGCTTCGGTATAACCTCCGTTATCGGCGTTGAGTTCCAGCCAACCGGCTTCGCCGGCCTGGTCGTAATGCACGAATTCGTAGGTTGCGATCGGCGTACCGGTCAGGGTCGTCTGGTAATTCGTATCCCAGTTGTAAAGAGAGAAACGCATCGACGAATTCGGATTATCCCAGTTCGGACAGTGTACCGCCCAACCGTAAAACGATTGATCGAACATATAGTAAATCGCTCCGTTGCCCCCTTCGCCATGCCAGCCCTTGGCGCCGCCGCCGTCGCCGCTGCCGTTCAGTTTCGTACGCGCCGGCATACTTCCGTTCAGTCCCCCCGGAGTGGAATACCATGCGCTCATCGTACCGTCCGAATTTGCGATCATCGAAGCCGCATAACGGAAATTGTCGTTCGTAGGAGAGTAGATTACCGCCCCGCCATCGGTAATGACAGGTATCCCCGTTTCGACCACCTCTTCCGGGCGGGCATACTTATCCGAGATCGGACTCGGATCGGGCATACTATCACAGCTACTCATCTGTACCAGCAGCAGCGCAACTGCCGACAACTGTGCAATGTAAGTTAACTTTTTCATAATTAAAACTGATTAATGAACATTTAAATTTTAGTATTCGTTTTCGTTTTCGTTATCGGTAATGTAAGTAAGCCGTAACCCATCCGGCCGGATCTTTCCGGAAAAGCTTGAGCATTTCCGCGGCCGGCGTATTGCCCGACCGGTTTTCGGCGAACCCTTTCGCCTGATTGGCGATATCCACCTGCATAATCGCCTCGAAACGATCGATCAAAGCCTGCGGAATAGGATTCCCTTCGACGACATGCTTGCGCATCAAGTGAGCCAGATTCGCTTCGCGGCAGTAGCACCGGATAGCGGTAATCATCTGTTCGAGCACTTCGATATCCTTTATATTTTCCGCCAAATAAGCGGCGTAAGGTTCGTCGTTCACCTGCTGTTGCGCTTTCCGGTAAAGATCGGCCGCCGCCAGCAATTTTTCGGAACTCGTCTCACAGCGCAGTTCGATATCTTCGAAGAACCACGGGTCGAGCGATTCGCTCTCGGTGGTCATAAACAAACTCCGGCGCGTCGATTTCCAACTCGGAGAAGGAGCTACGGCCCCTTCGATATGGGCGATGTCCCAGCGATGGTACACTTCGATCCCGGCCGGATTCTCGGTCAACAACCGGAAACGCCATGTAGCGTCCCACGGGAACACGGCAAGTCCCGTCGCGCTGGCTTCCCAAGCGGAAAGCACATCCGCGGCAGCCGTTCCGAACGGCTCGGCCAACTCCGCCAACGCCTGTTCGTTCGGCACAGCCAGGTCATGCAGTTTGATCCCGGCCATCAACTGATTCGGATCGTAACGGTCGGGAGTAAGTCCGAAATACTCTTTTACGCCCTGGATATTCGGGACATTTCCCACGGCATCCAACTCTTCGGCGACCAGACGCGGCGCGGCGATATGCGTCAGCGGCTGCAACTCCTCGTTAGCGCTGGCCATAAAAATTTCACCGACTACCGGAATGCCGCGTTCGGCGCAAAGCTGCACCGTATTTTTAAACCAGACATCCACCGGCCGGCTCAGTTGTACTTCCGCTATGTTGGAATGCAGAAACATCCCGAAGTTCCGAGTCGGAAGCGACGGAATGCAGGCATAGATCTGTCCCGCGGAAATTTCCCACGGTTCCCACCAGACCATCCCGTCCGGACTCACTTCGGCCCAGGCTCCGGTCAAAGCTTGTAGAAAGGCGGGAATACGTTCGTGCAACGGGATATCCCGGTCGGTCGGGCCGTTTCCGAACTCGTTGGCGACCCATGCGTCTTGATCGAACGTATAAACTTCGATATCGTCCAGCTCGGGAACCTCTTGCTTCAGCCTTTTCAACAACGAAACGTATTTGTCGACGATCTCTTTTTTCTGAATGCTGTTTTTTTCGGTGGCGATGTCGATCAGATCCGGCGTCAGGATCTTATACAGCGAATCGACTCTCGGGGCGCCGAAATGGAACAACGTCCGGAATCCCCATTTTTTGGCGATCCGAGCCCGTTCTTTGATAGCCTGCAAACGCTGATCGGCTTTTTCCCGGCTGCCGATTCCGTCGACATAAAGGATATCCTCCAGATTCAGCGGTTCGTCGGCCGGACGGGCTCCCCAGGCGATGTTCAACTGCAACGTATTATACCCCAGATCCTTGATGGCCTGCATCTGGGACTCGTCGTACCGGATATCAGGATTCGACGGATTGCCGATGATCGCGACCTTGTACCGAAACGGGTCCTTTTGCTGTTGTTTACAGCAGGACACGCCCAGCAGACACAAAACCGACAATACCGCCCAATACAGCCAAGGTCGAGGTTTATTCATAGAGTCGCGTTAATCGTTAAGTCAATAGTTTTCCGGTTATTCCGTTCCGTTCACCAAATGCCGCATATCCCTCGCGGCCAACACGTAATCCCACGGGTTTCCAAAATCGCCAAGGAAAATATCCGTCTCCGCCCCGCTTTCTCCATCGCCTCTTCTTCACCGGAAGACGCACTTCACCCATCCTATTTTCCAGTCCTCTACACCTTAATTTATAGATAACTGGCTGTAAAACGCGTGTAGATACGTAACAAAGATAATAATTCAGTCATAAATAAAAAATTTTTTCCGAGTTTATTTTTACAATTTCAAACATTATTTTTCACGACCATTTTACCAGTCCCGTTAAAAAACGATAGTTTTGACACCGCGCGCGATTGAAAGTTTGCTTTTTCGAAAACAAAAAATCGACTTATAATGTCAAAAATAGCACCTTCGACCCGTTTTTATCCGTTTATTTTGCATTATCCTAAAAATACGATCTTATGAGAACCTTTCGTCTGAGCCTATTGTGCCTGTTTTTTTGCGTTACGGCCGTGGCGCAGGAGCCGTCCGAATTCAAAACTCCCCCTACGAAATTCCGTCCCGATCCGCTGTGGTTCTGGAACAATACCGACATTACCAAAGAAGGTATCGACGCCCAAATGCCCGGCTTTCTGGAAAAATGCGGCTACGGAGGATTGGCGATTTTGCCGTTCGGCCCCAATCTGACGCCCAAGTACCTGACCGAAGAGTATTTCGAACGTTATAAATACGCCGTCGAAAAGGCCGCCGAACTGGGGCTGACCCTCTCGCTGTACGACGAATACGGATTCCCGAGCGGCAGCGGCGGAGCGATCAACGCGGACGGAGTTCCCCGGTTTCGGAACCGCTTCCCGAACCTCACGATGAAGCGGCTCGACAAAATCGAAGAAGAAACCCGGGGCGGGGCCACCTACGTCAGCCCGGTCAGTAAAACGGGTCAACTGATGGCCGCCGTGGCCATGAACGCCGACACGAAAGAACGGATCGACCTGTCGGGCAACATCACCGAGGAAACCATCGTCTGGAAAGTACCCGAAGGGAACTGGAAAATCATGCAGTTCGTCTGCGTCGCGGACGACGATCCGAACATGGATTATCTGAGCGAAGAGGCGGCCAAAGCCTACATTTCGATGACGCACGAGGCTTACTACAAACGGATGCCCGAATTTTTCGGGACGACGATCACATCGACGTTTTTCGACGAACCGACGCTCTACCGCGCGCAGGCCCGTTGCTGGACGCCGACATTCAACGAGACCTACATAAAAAAATACGGCTCCAGCCCGGCGCTGTACTATCCGGCGCTCTGGTACGACATCGGCCCGGAAACGCAGGCCGCGCGGAACGCCCTGTTCGGTCTGCGGGCCGAGCTTTACGCAGCGGCTTATCCGAAAGCGGTCAGCGAGTGGAGCAAAGCGCACGGCATCGTTGCGACCGGACATCAGGATAACGAAGAGATCGAAAACCCGGTCGGAACTTCCGCCGACCTGATGAAATGCTTCAAATACCAGGATGTTCCGGGAATCGACAAAATCGGAGGCGACCGGCCGGCCGAGAAATTCTACAAAATAGTCAGCTCGGCGGCCTACAACTGGGATCATTCGCTGGTCATGTCGGAAACCTACGGAGCGATGGGTAACATCCCGTGGGACACCCTCTACAACGTAGCGATGGATCAATACTCAAAGGGGATCAACATGCTGATCCCGCACGCGGTATGGTTCAACGACCGGGACGTTACGTTCGAGCCCGAGCTGTCCCACCGAAACAGGCTGTACAACCAGGGACTGTACGAATTCAACACTTTCCTGGCGCGGCTGAACATGCTGCTGCGCAACGACGACCGCTTCGTCACCGACGTCGCGATGCTGTATCCGATCGAAACGATGCAGGGGGAGCACTACTTCGACGGACCGCTGGGAGCTTACGCGGGAGGCGTGAAGATCCCCGACATGGATTACGTGCAGATCAGCCAGCGGCTGACCAACGAACTCGGCCGCGATTTCCAGTTTCTGCACCCGGAAGTGCTGCAGGACGCCTGCCGAGTCGACAAGAACGGTCTGACACTGGCCAACACGAAACAATACAACACGTTCCGCACGCTGATCGTTCCGTCGTCGAAGACGATCAGCGTCGCGAATCTAGCCAAAATATTGACCTTCTTCGAAGCCGGCGGCCAGGTGATCTTCACAACGCAATTGCCGGTCAAGTCGACCGAGCCGAATGCAGACGCGCAGGTCGTAGCCCTGATGGACAAACTGCTGCCGGAAAAGCTGCGCAGCAGCGGCGAGCCCCATACGAATCCGGCGGGAGGCCGCGTCGTTTTCCTCGCCAAGCCCGGTGCCGATGCATTGCGCAACGCGCTGGCCCGTCCGTCGGAAACGTTCGACGTGGAATTTCCCGAAGGTATCGTACCGATGCGCTACATCCATAAAGAGCGCGCCGGAAAAGACATTTATTATTTTGCGAACCTCAACGGGAAAGCGTTCGATTCCGCCGTCGCGCTGCGCGGCAAAAAACGCTACGAACTCTGGAATCCGCATACCGGCGAAGTCACCGCTTTACAACCGGAATATGCCAAAAAAGGAAAAGACCGGGTCAGCCTGGTAAGACTCCGCGTGGAGCCTTCGCAATCGGTATTCCTGGTCGAAACGAAATAAACCCAACTTCACTTAACCCAAACTTAACCTTTTTCGGGGAACCGCAGGGATCGTTTACAGCGATCCCTGCGGCCTTTTACGGACACGAGAAAAATCCTGATTCCACCCAGGTACAAAAAAAGGAAGCCCTGAAAAGAGCTTCCTTTCTGTTGACCCACCAGTTATTAACTTATAGCATTCATTGTCAGTGATTTAGTCTATTTGCCCGTAATTCAATCGTATACGAATTTTCGCAGGGCGTATCCGAAGTCTCGGAAAGCCTGCCAGTGACGAATTTGTTATACCCATTGTTATACCTTTCGAACGGTTAAACAATTAAAAAAGATTGAGTTATGAGTAGTGTAAAAGCCATTCTGAGAATCGACAAAATCAATGCAAAAGGGCTGGCCCCTCTGTATCTGAGAAGCACCAACAACCGCGAATCGGCATTCAAAGCATTAGGCATTTATATTCATCCCGACGATTGGGATGCTGTCGCCGAAAAAGTCCGGAAGTCGAAACGGGTGCCCAATTCGACCCGGATCAACAACCTGATCGCGGCGCAGAAACTCGAAGTTCAGAATTATCTGCTCGATGTGGCGGGCGGTGCGAAGCCGTATAATCCCCAAGCCGTCAAACGGGCGGTTTCCCGATTCAACCACGCCAGCTTCACCCAATATGCGGAAGATTATTTAAAGTCCATCAATACCGCAGAAAAGTATACGACCTACAAAACCTACCGGACGTTACTGCGTAACCTGAACGAATACGCCGGGCGGGAACTCTATTTCGGAGATATAGACGTAACGTTTCTGAAAGACTATTACCGCTATATGACCGTAACCAAAGGAAATACGAACAATACCGCCCTGAGCAATCTGAAACTGATCCGCAAACTGTTTTACGATGCGATCCGGGAGGAGATCGTACAACCGGATCAGAATCCGTTTCCGAAATTCAAGTTCAAATGGGATACGCCGGATGTCGAATACCTGACCGAAGAAGAGTTAGAACGGATCGAAACCTTGTCCTATCCCGAAGGTTCTCTGATCGGGTACGTTCGGGATTTGTATGTGTTCGTTTGTTACGCCGCCGGAATCCGTATCGGCGATGCGTTGCGTTTGAAATGGGGCAATGTCGAGGGGGAACGGTTATCGCTTACGACGGAGAAAACCAAATCGGGCCTGAATATTCTGTTACCGTCCAAAGCGCAAGCCATTTTACAACGTTATAAAATGCCGGATAACAAACCGTCGGATTATGTTTTTCCGTTCATCCGCACCGCCGATACCGGCATCGAGTTACGAAAAGAGATCGAACGGCGCACGGCCTACATCAACCGCCTGCTCAAAAAAATCGCCGCGCAGGCCGGAATCGATAAAAATATCCATTTTCACACGAGCCGCCATACATTCGCTGTGCGGTCAGTCCGCCGCAAAATGGGACTCTACCAACTGTCCAGAATTTTAACGCACAATTCCTTGAAGACCACACAGATTTATCTTAATATTGCAAATGAGGACTTGGATAAAGCCATGTCCGAAGCATTTGATTGAATTTAAAAACGCTGTATTATGTCACAGCATAAACGAATTGATGAGAATAAAATATTTTCTATGGAACGAGAAAAGGAATTCCCTAACTCCTTGGTATTGGAACATTGCACGATCAAATTTGACGAGCGAATTATTTCATATCCAAATGATAAAGACCGCAATGCTTTTGATTTATATCGAGACGATTTAGAGGAACTTTTCCCCACGGAAATGAAGCTGGATGAGGACACGGAAAACTTAATGTACATTAATCTTGTATTGGGCACATTATGGTTAGTTGAATATCCTTACAGAAAGGTGTTTATCATGTATCAGGCTTCCAAACAATCCGATCCTGTTGCATGGTTAGATAACGTGAACCGAGTAATGACAACCCATAAGGATGATATCATACGTTTCGCTAATGATGAAAGCACTTTCTATTATACATCGCTTGCATTACTCAGTGATGCACGAATTGCATATATGGCACACCGTAAAAACGATAAAATGTCTGTTTCGTGGAATGGGGGTCCTGTGCAATTTGTCGAGTTAATCTTGGCATTATATAAAATGGAGTATAAGGTAGAATATGAAACAGGGGCTAAGACTGAAAACATTTTAAAGTATGATGATTCCGCCATCAAGGATGAAAAAGCATTAATATCCGCTATGGCTCATACGTTTAACTTTGTCATAAAAGATATTTACAATTATATCGAAAGTATTAAAGCTCGCAAGGAGATTAAAGGACAAGAAGATAAAAAAGCGCGTTTTTTACACAAGTTAATAGACTCATTGATAGCCTATTGCAGAGATAGCGATTCGCTGTAAAATTGCACTACGAAGAAAATTAGAACATAACAACCTAAATAACAAATACTTACACAGGTATTTTATTCGTAACGAACAAGTATCTGATTTTTTCGCTATATTCTTGCACCATGTTTAATTCTAAATCCAAGTAAACATGGAAGCAATCATTATTGCGAAGCAGGAGTACGACCAGATTTTGGTCAAACTCGATGAAATCCGGGAAGGACTTCACAAACAGGTAAACCCGTCTCCAATACAGGAGCGGTATTTAACGAACACAGAAGTCTGCGATCTGTTGAAGGTCAGCAGACGGACGTTGCAACGCTACCGCGACGAAGGCCGCATAGCGTTTTCACAGGTCGGGGCCACCATTCGGTATAAGGCCGCCGATGTCGAGCGATTCCTGCACGACAACTATAATCCCGCATTCCAAGAGACAAATAGCCGGTTGTAGTTATGTTTGACCGTTGTCATGCTATTGTAGAAGGGTTTTCATTCGATGCTCTTCCGGCCGAGTTTGAGCGGCATCTATTCGAATACGGAGTCGGCCACCTGTGGAATCCTAAGCTAAAACTGAAGATAGGTGTTCTGACCCTGACTTTCCCGACACCGACAATGATGCACATCCGCGGGTCAATACAGAAATCTGCGAAAGGCAATAATTACGGCGATTTTACATGCAGCGAAGCTATTTGGCACTTGCAGTGCCTTTCTGAATTTATCGGAGTCCCATTGGAAAGGTTTCGAATCACCAGTCTTGAATTGGGAATCAATCTTACAGTACGGTACGACCCGCGAAATTATTGGGATTTATTTAATCGCTATGGGAAGAATCGTTATATTCTGTTAGCACCTTTGAAAAACACTTATCAGCCCCACGGTCGGAAATGTTATTACTGTGACTATGACATCAAAGTATATGATAAAACTTTTGAAAGTAGCCATAGCAGTCACGAACCGCGGGAGGTAGCTAAAGCCGTTCCCAAAAACTTAGTGCGCTTCGAAGTGCGTTTTAAAAGTAAGGCGTTAAAACGACTTGGGTGGGGAACGGTAACGGGCGCAACATTATTGGATGAAAGATTTAAAGCAAAGTTACTGTCCCAAATGGAAGATATGTTCGAATCGACCGTTTTCAATAAATTGCCTGGAGATTGTTCCAAATTAACTATGGAGCAAGTGCAAAAGGTCACTTTTGCACTCTCTGAAGACTTCGACCTATATTCGGCCGTGGTTAAAAACGAGTATCCTGCACGCTATACCAAAGAGTTAGCCGACAGACGCAAGACGTTGAAAAATTACCTGCCTTTGATAAACAATAAATACGAGCGAGAGCTACGACGTAAATTCCGGGCAAAATTTCCGAAGCTTTCCGTCTGATAATAAAAATGATAGCTGTGCAAAAACACTTGTTTCCATACTTCAATAAAGGAGATTCCTAAGATGAAAGAACATAATACAACAGAACAATGGAAAGATATACAAGGATACGAAGGACTGTATCAGGTATCGAATATGGGAAAGATCAGAAGTCTTCGCAGCGGCATACGGCTTATCAATCCGAATAACCGTACCCATGTATGCCTGTACGATCAATGGGGTAAACCCTCATACCGTAAAGTATGCCGGATCGTAGCCGAAACTTTCCTGCCGAGAAAGAGAAAATGCAATTACATTTATCACATCAACCAAATCCCGTACGATAACCGCGCGGAAAATTTACGTTGGGCCACGTTGAGGGAATGCCACCGTACCGACAGGGAACGTTATCGCAGAAGTGTCCGCCAATTAAAAGATAAATCCGTTCTGCGTGATTATGTTATTGCCGTACCCGCGCTCCGGGGAGTCCGTACCCGTGTGCAAAGCCAGTCAGCAAGAATGTTCCGCAATATCGCAACCGCGGCGTCGGACACGGGTATTCCCGAAGCGAGTATCTATCTGTGTTGCGCCGGAAAGAAACCGACTGCCGGAGGATACAAGTGGTATCCGATACGCAAAATACCGCGTGAGGTTAAGGTACATTTGTCCGACCAGATTCGGACATGGCTCCACGATATAGAATTTTCCCGTTTGGAAGAAATAAATCGGATTCGCCGAAAAAACAGCCGCTGGGCCTTATAAATTCCGGCACTGCGTAATATCTGGATATATTTTACTATTCTTTCTGTACCGCGAAAATACCTGAAAACAGCTTACAAAACCATTCCGTCGGGAAACCTCTATTTTTACAGGCGGATTGTCGTATTTGTAAAAATACTTTAGACGTGCAACCCGAAGAAAAAGGAGATTTTTCGGACGGTTGTGTAAACATGCGTGTAAGCACCCAGCTATGTAAGGGTGATTCGGGTGTAATTCGTGAAGGCAATTACGGACGAGGAAAGAGCTACCGTGAAATATTGGCTGATGCAAATCCCGGCAACATCTTGTTCATTCCCGCAACAAGGCATGATCCACACACCTGCGGAGGGGGTACCCTTAAATGGGATCGGCTGAACGGCTTTCTGTGGGTAGTCGTTACTGATCAGCTCCCGGCCCGGAAAATCCGGACATACAAGTTGCTGTTATTACGACCGTACTGATCGGATCGAAAAGTTTTTATATCTTTAAGGCGTAATCGAAACCGTTACCGAATGAAATAAACAGAGAAAAGTTTTATAATACATATTCAAAGCGTTAGCTTTTATTCTTGCTTCCTAAAATCGCCAATTTGAAGCAGACAAGAGTAAAGTTAGTGCTCACGTTTCACGACGTGGGCTTTACTTATTTGTCTGCAAGGTGTTTGGCGATACCGAGGAAGCAAATACAGTTTAGCCCGCGTTTTTTATGCGGCTAAATGAAGGTGAGACAATTTAAGAAATACACCAATAATTTTACCGTAAAACAAAAAATCACATGAAAAGATTATTTCTTATTTTATTGTTTGGTGGCTCATTATTGTCATCCTGCTCAAAAGACGATCCCGGTAATCAAACTCAAAATCTGCGCTGGAGTCGGGTCGATCTGACGGGTGCCAAATATCTGGTACTTTCGGAAAGTCCGGTTAGTAAGTCCACGGGGGCTCCTTCGGATGTTTTCAAAGTGGACGAAAACGGAAATATGACTGCTGTCGTATTCTATTTCACGTATGATAACAACGGTAATAGCCTGCAAGCCCGCAGCGATGTGAAAGTCGTACCGCAAACGATTTCCAGTTATGACGGCGGACAATATATGTTATTCCATGACTGTGATTTTCGGGATGAGCAAGGACAAAGCATCCATCTCCCGCATTACGTCGGCAGTCCTAATTTCTTGATCCGGCGAAAAGACGGTGCGGTATTTCATATACCATATAGCGAGCAAGACAAATTCCCTGCGACAAACTCGAAATACACCGCCAAAGTAGACCATAACGGCGATCTGTTCGTTTGCAGTTCTTCGGGGATTATTAGTAAAGTGGAAGCCAAAGACGGACAAACTTATCTGCGGCAAATCACTCCGAACGGAACTGGGGCAACTCAATTCATGCTTACTGATCAAACCGATGTATTACTTAGCGGTAATTTAAGTGGCCTGCCCGCAATATCAGATAATACATTTAGGTATCCCGTTTATGGAACTGTATTTTATCCGAACGGAGGCTTCGAAAGCATCCAGTTCTATACGCCCCCGGGTTATTATGAAGATCGTCATGAACATTCTGAGAGCACTCTATTTCAAGACGGTAATCAGGTAAAATTATTTGAATGTCATACTGTCATACGTGATCCAACAATCGTTGAATGTGTATCGACCATTACATTAGGAATTAGGGATGTCAATTTTTCTACGACTCCGCCGGTGACGCTTAACAATGAATATACCCATAGTAAAATATGGGCAGAGAACAGATATGTAAGCTCTTGGTGGTATAGTGCTGCCATCAGTTGTAAAAACCATTTTATTCTTACGCATGGCGGTCGATATTCACCGGAGAATGTCGAATTATTAGTTTGTGATCGTTCTGACAAAAGCATGCGTATCGTTACCCCGACTCAATTCCCGGAACCGGAAGTGTCATACGGGGAGCATCCTTTAGAAGAGAGAATGATTAATAACACGCTGTTCTATTTAAATACCACTACCCGGACAATTCAAAAGTACGATTTCGAAACACTGACTTACTCGGAAGTGCAATACGACGATTCATCTATTGGCCAGTATGTCCAACTTGGTATTTCATTGGGATATAATGCGTATATAATAAACGGCGTTCGCAATTCCGACGGGCGCAGTGTCGTGATAGAAATCGACCATTCCACGGGAGTCGTTAAAACGACCGTCGCCCCCGATGAACGTAAAATCACAGAACTGATCCAGCTGAATTAGCAACATGCTACAAACAAAAAACGGAGGCCGAAAAGCCTCCGTTCTTGTTTGAGATTTCAATGTTCTGTAATTCCATTTATCGAACGTTCATTTTATGGTATGGCCAAAAAACTTTTAATTTTAGCTTTTATGTTTTCATATGTGGAGTTAAGTTTATTTTTGGCAACAGATGTAAGTAGCGATGTATGTGCTAAAGCATCTCTGATCGGTTTGTACTCTTTCGCATCTTGTTGCAATCTTTGTTGTTCCTGTTGATTCGCTATTATCGTGGAAGACAAATAAGCCAAAGATTTCATTTCCAAATAAGACAAGTCATCAGGGTTTTGTCTTATTTCAAAACTTATATTAGCCTCGGCTTTATTTCTATGCTCTTTTGCCCTAAAGCCTCTCTCAGGATCATATATCTCTTTATGAGCAGTTTGCGTTAATGGAATATTTTTTTTATTGATAAATTTTCTCAGAAGATTTTCCGACACGAAACATTCCCCGTATGACGCAAAATTAAATTTAGCATCATCCGACAATGCATCGATCCAAGAGTTAACCTCATCTGCATTAGGCGTTTCTGACGGGAGAATAAATTCTCCCGAAATCACATTAAATAATTCTTGTGATTTACGCTCTTTTTTATTAATCCTTTCATTATCTGGATCTCCATCTTGTCTAAGTTTTATACGCCATTTATCCCAATCGTTGATGATTTCCTCTTTTAACAGTCGCTCTATTTCGGCTAGCAACTCTTTAAATAAAGGATCATCCGAGATAACGCCCTCACGACTACTGGTAAATCTGTCTTCCCCGTCGCCATCGTCCAATAAGTTAAAATGAATTTGTCCGTAAATGTAGCTTTCCACCACGCGCGCCTGAGGAATGTGTTTTAAAATGTCTTTTTCTCGCAATCGACCATTTACGAATAAATCTATCGAAACATTTTCATCGGTACCTCTAATCTTCAAATTGGACGGTTTTACTACAGATGCAATAAAGCCGCTTATATCGTCTCTTGCTTGTAAATCTCTATTTTGCTTTAGATGTTCATTACCAATAAGTTTTTGATTTATATATGGATCATTAGGTTCATTTATTTTCCATAAAAATTGAGTATCATTAGCCAAATCCGTTAATTCGTCTACTGTAATAGGCGCGCCGTTCAAATAAATTGAGAAAGAATTGTCTAATAGTGAGAATTTAAAATAAAGAGCTATCAATTTACGAATATGATCTATTCTGTTCTTTATACCATCGTTCAAATCCTGAAAATAAATAACAGTCCCTTTATTATTGTCTTCGATGAATGGGCGTAAAAGTACTTCATCAACAGCTTCAAGATTGTAATCTTGCGGATTTAAATCTTCTGTTATCGCTTCATCTAATCCCGTATTATCAATAACACCTCCTATGTATGGCGAGGTTGCCGTTTTGGTTAAAATGGAAATTCGTTTAGCACAAGATAAAAGAGCAAGCTTTCCTATCCCTTTACGACCTATATATGGCCGATTACCCGGGGATTTGTTTTCTCCTTGTTTTCTTTTAGAATAACCTATACGCAAAAATTTGTTTTGAAAATCATCTTCGGTCATTCCATTACCGTCGTCTTTAATAACAAAATAGTTTCCCTCTCTATTTATAGTAATCCATACATTGTTTGCATCGGCATCCCATGAATTAGAAATTGCTTCACCGATAACCGTTATAAAATTTCGATAAAGATTTCGACCAAGGTGATTGAGAATACTCAGGGAAATGTTAAAGGTAAAATTGCTCATAACCTATCGAATTAGACATAGATAATTTGGTACAATATAAGAAATATTTGGGTAAGTTATTTGCACAATAGATTATTGCAAAATTGTGGGTCTAAATTTTTATTTCGGCAATTAAAGAATTCAGTCTATTTGAACATTTTTCTTTATTTTTCAATTCACATTGCCAGATAACGATTACGTGCCATCCGCTATTTTTCAACTGTTCGATTTTGTTTTTATCTCGTTCGATATTTGACAAAATTTTAGGATGCCAATAATCTATATTAGAACTCGGTAATCTACCTGCTCTACAATTATGCCCATGCCAAAAACAACCATTTATAAAAATGACGGTTTTATATTTTGGCAATACGATATCCGGGGACCCGGGAAGGGTTTTTACATTATTCCGGTATCTAAATCCATTTGCAAACAAGAATTTCCGAACTAATATTTCCGGTTTAGTGTTTTTGCAATGAACACTTTTCATTATTTCAGAGCGTTTATCTTTATCCCATATATCCATTTGATTGTACTTTATTTAACGTTGTATAACAAATTTAAGTAAATTATGTTATATATTACCTTTCTTTATTCGGCAAAGATTTTTATCTTTGGTACTTTAGAATGATACCTAATAACAAATAATGAAAACTTACAACGAGATAGGTGTTGTTGATCTATTTTGCGGGATAGGAGGACTCAGCTATGGAATGTACAAACGAGGATTTAATATTATAGCAGGTTTTGATATTGACGAAACGTGTAAATATGCATACGAAAAAAATAATAATGCATCCTTCTTTTCGCAGGATGTTAGTACAGTTACAGGGGAACAAATAAAAAAATTATTCGGAGAGTCGAAGATTAAAGTTCTTGCAGGTTGTGCTCCATGTCAACCATTTTCGTCTTATGCTTTCAAAGTTAAAGAAAAAGATAGTAGTAAATATAATCTATTATATCAGTTTGGACGCCTTGTGGAAGAATCTGAACCAGATATAATAACAATGGAAAATGTTTCGCAAATTTTATCATTTAAACAACAGCCTGTAATTAATGATTTTGTCAAAAAATTAGAATCGTTAAATTATCATGTTAGTTTCCAAATCGTTTATTGTCCCGATTATGGAATCCCTCAAACGAGAAAACGACTTGTTTTACTTGCTTCACGATTGGGAGATATTCAACTTATTAAGCCTACGCATAATCCGGAGAATTATATTACGGTTAAAGATGTAATAGGGAAACTGCCAGCTATTAAAGCAGGGGAAACATCTGCTAAGGATCCCTTGCATAGGGCACGGGCTTTGTCCGAACTTAATTTAAGGCGAATTAAAGCGACTCCATATGGAGGCGGGTGGAAAGATTGGCCAGAAGACTTACAACTTGAATGTCACAAAAAAGCTTCAGGAAAATCTTTTGGAGCAGTTTACGGTAGAATGAAATGGGAAGAACCTGCACCTACGATGACAACATTGTGTACGGGAATTGGTAACGGAAGATTTGGACATCCAGAACAAGATCGAGCAATTTCCTTAAGGGAGGCAGCGTTATTTCAAACTTTTCCGAAAAAATACAGTTTTTTTGCCCCCACAGAGAATATCTCTTTGAGTAATGCTTCTCGATATATCGGCAATGCAGTACCTCCAAGGTTAGGAATCATCACTGCTGAAAGTATAATAAAGCATCTCAAAAAATATAAGAAAATTTAATTCCTATTTCGATAAATACACGACTTGCTGTCTTATATTTTTGATGCAATAAACCTAAGATAATTCATTTCTTCTGCCGTGGACTCAACAAAATCCACTTGTTTCCGGTAGCCCGAAACAAGGTCTGCTTTCGTGCGGTTCATAAAATCGTCGATATTTGCGCGTTTCGTCCGCATGGTGCTGCAACTCCCGAAGTGCACCGCGCAACCGGCTAATTCGCCCTCCAAAACGTCCGCAATCTCCGATAACGTCACGAAGTCGCGCCCGATCTGTATGCCGTTCGGTCGGCCATGAAACGCAATGTACAGAATCCGGTAGTTCTTGTACCGTTTGAACGTGAATTGCCTGAGGTATTCGAAGAACTCGTCTTTCGTGTTGCATTTGCGGTAGACATATTTAATTCCAGCGGAGTAGTAGAGAATATCGAGAATCGGGCGGATACTTTGTTTGCTTCGCGGGTTGGTATTCCAATTACCCTCCAGGCAGTATATGTATCGCGGTTTCCTCAAATCCGTATATCTTTGAATACGCTGTAATACCTCGGTAAATCTTCCTGCCGGATTATCTCGTCGTTATACACTTCGAGCATCTGAATACTCCGGTGACGGCTGTATTTCGATACGGTTAATAATTCGCCCTTGTAAGACCTGATTAGCTTCGTGATAAAATAATGACGGAAGCCGTGCGCGCTTCCGTCGATCTGTAAGGTATGGAACGTTCGTTTGATAATCTCCCGGACGGATTTCGTCGTGAGTCGTTCGCCCCGGCAATGGTTGCTGTCGCTCCGGAACAATGCTCCCTCACGGAAACGATATAACCGCAGGTATTCGCGTAAGACTTTCACCGTAGAGGGATGCAAATACACGGGTTCTTTATCGTCCCGGCCTTTGCCGCGAATCAAAGCGACTTTATCCCGAAGATTAATATCCGTAACATCCAACCGGACGACCTCGATTTGCCGGAGGCCCTGAAACAAAAAGAGAGCGATAATCGCTCTCAGTCTTAGGTTGGTTTTTGTTAGCTCCAGTGCGGAACAATACGACTGCAACTTTCCTATATCGTCATCGGTCAATCCGTCTTTCTTGTGTAACCGGGACTGTGTAAATCCTTTTACGCCGTCGGTGATCTTCTGCGGGATCAGTCGTAGCCGGTACAACCCGTCTAAGAACACCTTTGCCGAAATCAGGTACTTGTTTTTGGTCGATATGCTGAACGTCTCGCAACCCTGCAAATAACGCTTGTATTCCAAATAACTGTTACGATTCAGTCCGTGCGTATCGGTAAACCGTAAAAAATGCCGTATCCGCATCGCATATTCCCGGCGGGTGGTTTCCGATACGTCCAACGTATCAAATACCTGCCGTACAATCAAATCCCGCCGACTCGACGGCAATAACTCAATATGATTCATAACTCCGTTGCTGAAAATCGTATCCCGAAGTTACGAAATTAATTCTATATTTGCAGATGTATTCGATTGATATACAGGTTGATAGATTTGAAAAACAAACAAAAATGCAATGTTTTACCTATGTTGTACCCGTTAAAAAAATAAACGCTCAACTCGTTAAAAGTTAAGCGTTTACGGTGTCGTCTTGTTGACCCACCTGGATTCGAACCAAGAAAGGCAGAACCAGAATCTGCAGTGTTACCATTACACCATGGGTCAATGATTATTTTTACGGTGCAAATGTAATCAAAATATTTTTTTCGACGAACAATTTTCGACAAAATTTTTCAGATAAAATGGTTCGAAGTAGGCCGTATCTTCGAATTTCTTCGCCGCAAAGGCCTTGAAAGCCGGTTTGACCAGTCCGCGAGCCGAAGGAGTGACCTCCGCAAAATGTACGCCCGGCTCGGTAAACAGCTCCCGGCTCTTCGCCGCGCCATTCCCGAACACCAGCAATCCGCCCTTTTCGGTACGTTGTTCCAGAAAACTTTCGGGCGTGACGATATGCGCCGTCACTTCCGAGAGCGGCTTCGCCGCCGCATCGAACAACTGGCAGTACACCTCCATCCGGCGGGCGTCGATCATCGGCAGCAACTTCATGTTCCGCATATCGTCCACGCCGAGAATCCCCGCATCGAAATCTTCCAGAGCAACGTGAACCAGCGCCTCGAGGCTGTTCACGGCGATCAGCGGAATCCCGGCGCCGTAACAGATTCCCTTAGCCAGCGAGACGGCGATCCGCAGCCCCGTATACGAACCCGGCCCCTTGCCGACCGCCACCGCATCCAGATCTCCCGCATCCAGGTCATGTTCCTGCAATACTTCCTGCACGTAAACGGCCAGGTTCTGCGCATGCTGTCTTCCTTCGAGATTCTCAAGCAGCGAAAGCAATTCGCCGTTTTTGGCCAGCGCCACCGAACCTACGTCCGTTCCCGCTTCTATACATAAAATAAGTGCCATTTTTCTGCCGTTTGGAAATGCAAAGTAAATGAATTTCGATCAAAAGCGCACCGTCCTTCCGGAAATAAAAACATGCGTTGCGCACCGGACTCCTACGGATTCGGCCGTTCATCGAAAAAGCCGTGACTACGGAAACTGTAACAAGGCCCCGCCGTAACGATGACATGATCGAGCAGCGTAATGTCGAACAGCGAAGCCGCCAGATCGACCCGACCGGTCAGGGCTTTGTCTTCGTCGCTCGGCAGTTCGTTTCCCGACGGATGGTTGTGCACCAGCACCAGCGCATTGGCCAGTTTTTCGACGGCCCGCTTGACGATCAGCCGGTGATCCACGACGGTAGCAGAAACGCCCCCCTGGCTGACCCGCATCCGGTCGATCACCCGGTTCGAAGCATTGAGATAAACCGCCCAGAACTCTTCGTAAGGCAACGCGCCGAGCTGCGGCTGGAACATCGCGACGATATCCTGATCGGTACGCACCGAATCGATCTGTTGCCCCTCCTCGATCCGAAGCCTGCGCCCCAGTTCCAGCGCGGCGGCAACCGCGGCGGCCCTGCGGATACCGAGCCCTCCCACCATGCGCAGGGCCGGCAAATCGCAACGTTCCATCCGAGCGAGGCTTCCGCCGAAGTGCGCCAACAACCGTTCCGCCAGCCCGACGGCCGACTCCCCGGCATCGCCGTCCCGAAGCAGAATGCTCAGCAATTCGGCATCCGACAGCGCAGACGGTCCTTGCGCAACCAGTTTTTCGCGCACCTGTCTGTCCGTAACCGATGAAATATTCCGCATCATTCCGTTTATAACGTCATTCGCCGTCCGAACCTCCGGCTGCCTCGGAAAGCACCGATTCCCCCAGCCGTTCCAGCCGGCGGATCGCCTCCTGACACGCCCGCTGTTCGGACTCCTTTTTACTGTCTCCTTCCCCGTCGCCGGACGGTCGGCCGTCCACCAAAACGGTCGTCCGAAAATGAGGCGATTTGGCCGTATACGACGCGCTGGGCGCCGAATCGAACTGCAAGCGTTTCCGGTTTTTCTGACTCCATTCGATCAAACGGCTCTTAAAATCGGTCTCCTGCTCGGACATATCGTCCAGATCGACGTATTTCCGCAGAATCCCGTTGATAAAAAGCCGGTTCGAAAAATCGTATCCCTTGTCGAGGTAAACCGCTCCCATCATTGCTTCGAGCGTATCCCCGTACAGGTGTTTCTGGGCAAAGCCGTTGCCGCCCTGGGCGATCACGTACCGGTCGAGCCCGATCTCGATCGCCAGCCGGTTCAGCGACGAACGCCGGACGATCCGCGAACGCAACCGGGACAGAAACCCCTCGTCCGCCTCGGGAAACTCGATGAACAGGAAATCCGATACGATCGACTCGATCACCGCGTCGCCGAGGAATTCGAGCCGTTCGTTATTGATCGGGGCCCCGTCGTCCAGAAACAAGGAAGCTGACCTGTGAATCAAGGCCAGCTTATAGAGTTCTATATTATTCGGACGAAGCCCGAAAATAGTTTTCAGCATTCGATAATACGCCTTATCCCTGCCGTAACGCAGCCTGAAATAAGACTGTATCGTTCCAAACATTACATCTTTTTGAGTACGACCGTCGAGTTGTGTCCGCCGAAACCGAACGTGTTGCTCAGCGCGCACTTCACATCGCGTTTCTGGGCGACGTTGAGCGTCAGGTTGAGCTTCGGATCGATATTCGGATCGAGGTTTTCGTTGTTGATCGTCGGAGGCACGATCCCTTTGGTCAGGGCCATCACGCAAGCCAGCGCTTCGATCGAACCGGCGGCGCCCAGCAGGTGCCCGGTCATCGACTTCGTGGAGCTGATGTTCAGGTTGTAAATGTGGTCTCCGAACGCGGCGAACAATCCTTTGATCTCGGCTATGTCGCCTACCGGAGTGGACGTTCCGTGCACATTCACGTAATCGATGTCCTCAACTTTCAGCCCCGCATCCGCAACGGCGTCGAGCATGGACTTTTTCGCGCCTTTCCCTTCCGGATCGGGAGCGGTCAGGTGGTAAGCATCGGCGCTCATGCCGCCGCCGGCTACCTCGGCATAGATTTTGGCCCCGCGGGCAACGGCATGCTCGTACTCTTCGAGCAGCAACGCTCCGGCGCCTTCTCCGATCACGAACCCGTCGCGATCGGCATCGAACGGCCGCGAAGCTTTCTGCGGGTCGTCGTTGCGGGTCGAGAGGGCCTGCATCGAATTGAAACCTCCGACTCCCGGAGGGTTGATCGCGGCCTCGGAACCTCCCGTGAGAATCATGTCCGCCTTGCCCCAGCGAATGTAATTCAACGAATCGATCATCGCATGGTTCGACGAAGCGCAGGCCGAAACCGTACAATAGTTCGGGCCCCGGAAACCGTATTTCATCGAAATGTGGCCGGCAGCCAGATCCGCAATCATCTTAGGTATGAAGAAAGGGCTATATCGCGGAATGAAACCTCCCTCGACATAGCTCTTTACCTCTTGGTAGAATGTTTCCAATCCACCTATACCCGATCCCCAGATAACTCCCACGCGTTCGAGGTCGAGCTTTTCGGGCTCGATCCCCGAGTCCTGCACCGCCTGTTCGGCGGCGATCAACGCATACTGCGAATAGAGGTCGTATTTACGCACCTCCTTGCGATCGAAGAAGTTATTCGGTTCGTAACCTTTGAGTTCGCAGGCAAATTTTGTCTTGAAGTTAGAAGGGTCAAAATGAGTAATAGGTCCTGCTCCGCTTACACCTTTTTCAAGATTAGTGAAGTACTCCTCAATGCTGTTACCTAAGGGGTTAATGGTACCTATCCCCGTAATCACAACTCTTCTCTGTTTCATAAAATACAACAAATTCGTTTGACAAACGCCCTGTCTCAAAGGCTCTTAATTATTTCTTGGCAGAAATGTAGTTAATAGCATCACCTACGGTGGTGATCTTTTCAGCATCTTCGTCCGGAATCGAAATCTCGAATTCCTTTTCGAATTCCATGATCAATTCCACGGTGTCCAGCGAATCCGCGCCCAGGTCATTGGTAAAGCTTGCGGCGGGAACAACTTCAGCAGCATCAACGCCGAGCTTGTCAACGATGATCTCAACCACTTTTGATGAAACGTCTGACATAATCAAATTAGTTTAAGTTTAACAATTGTGTTTATTCCAAAAATAACTTTATATTTCAAAGCCAAATTTTTGCAAAAGTAACACTTTTTCGATTATTTTTGATAATTCTTTCTTTTTTTTACGGATACGACACGTTAACTATCGCATAAAAATCTAAAAATGAAGAAAATAGCCATTTTCGCATCCGGGTCGGGTTCCAACGCGGAAAACATCGCCGGCTACTTCGCCGCCGGAAATACGGCCCGCGTCGAACTGATATTGACCAACAGACCGGATGCCAAAGTGCTCCGCCGCGCCGAGAAACTGCAGATCGAATCGGTCGTATTCGACCGGGACACCTTCTATAATAGCGACCGGATCGTCGTGCTGATGCGCCGGCGGCAGATCGATTACGTCGTATTGGCCGGATTCTTGTGGCTGGTACCCGAAAACCTGCTGACCGCTTACCCGAACCGGATCGTGAACATCCATCCGGCCCTGCTGCCGCGCCACGGCGGCAAGGGTATGTACGGAGACCGGGTGCACCGCGCGGTCGTGGAGGCCGGAGACCGGGAAACAGGAATCACGATCCACCGCGTCAACGAGCGCTACGACAGCGGCGACATCCTGGCTCAGTACCGCGTGCCGGTAACCGAAACCGATACGCCGGAGACGGTAGCGGCCAAAGTCCACGCGCTGGAATACGAGCACTTTCCGGCAGAAATAGAAAAAGAGATCGCCCGATTGTAAAGGCGTCTCGTAAAACACAGTATATCATGCGTCTACTGCTTATCAGTAATTCGACCAATGCCGGCGAAGGGTTTCTCGAATATCCGGTCGGACAGATCCGGGAGTTCCTGGGCCCTGTCCGGGAAGTGCTGTTCATCCCTTACGCCGCCGTTACGTTCTCTTACGACGACTACCAGAGCAAAGTACAGGCACGATTTTCGGAACTGGGCGTCGAGGTGCGTTCCGTACACCGCGAAAGCAACCCGGCCCGCGCCGTGCGTGCGGCCGAAGCGGTCGTCGTCGGCGGCGGTAACACGTTCGCGCTGATCCGGGCCATGCAGCAACAGGGCCTCGTGCAGGCAATCCGCGAACGGGCCTTCGACGGTATGCCCTATATCGGATGGAGCGCCGGCAGCAACGTGGCCTGTCCGACAATCTGCACCACGAACGACATGCCGATCGTCGAACCGGCGTCGTTCATCGCCGCCGGACTGGTCAAATTCCAGATCAATCCGCATTATACGGACGCCCATCCCGACGGTCATGCCGGCGAAACCCGCGAACAGCGCATTCTGGAATACATCGCTGCGAATCCGGAAACTTACGTCGCCGGACTGCGCGAAGGGTGCATGTTGCGGGTCGAAGGCGACCGGCTGTCGTTGATCGGCAACCGCCCGATGCGGATCTTCCGTTGCGGGACGCAGCCGTTCGAGGTGCATCCGGACGAAGACCTGAGTTTTCTGATGTAACTTCGCGGCATGTCGTCGATACGTATTGGACAACGCGGCGAGGAGATCGCCGCCCGCTTTCTCCTTTCGGAAGGTTTCGACCTGCTGCACCGCAACTGGCGCAGCGGCCGTTACGAGCTGGACATTGTCGCCCGTAAAGAGGGCGTGTTGCACATCGTGGAAGTGAAATCCCGGAAGGCGGACGGACTGACCGCGCCCGAAGAGGCCATGACCCGGAAAAAATTCAACGCGCTGTTCCGGGCCGCACAGCAATACGTCGCCCTGTACCGGATCGACGCGGATACGCAGTTCGACTTAATCGCCGTCGACCTGCTGCCCGATTCCACGCACCGGCTGCGCTACATTCCGAACGCGATGGTTCCGCGCTGGTAACCGCCGATCTGCCGAAACCGCTTGGCGGAATGAAGAAAAAGTAGTAACTTCACGCATTATTAGAGAACCTTTTAAATCTGTGAAGGATATGTATGCGATATTGGCTCAGTGCCCGCTGTTCAGAGGTCTGACGGCGGAACAGATCGGGGAAACGATCGGTGAAAGGGGCGAATTCTCCCTGACCGAATACAAGGATAAAGACTGCATCGCCCACCGGGATACCGCCTATTCGGGCCTGATGATCATCCTGAAAGGACGGGTGCACGGAGAGATGGTTTCGGGCGGCAAAACGATCGTGGTAGACCCGATCGAGGCTCCGCAGTTGATCGCCCCCGCTTTCCTGTTCGGCGGTTACAACAAACTGCCGATCGACGTGATCGCCGACGGCGACGTAACGATCATGACGCTGCACCGGGGCTATATTTTCGAATTGATGCAGGCCAACGTGCTGATTATGTCGAACTTCATCGACATCATTTCGAACCGCGCCAACGTCTGGTCGAAAAAAATCTTTTTCCTGTCGTTCCGGTCGCTGAAAGAGAAAGTCGCCACTTACCTGCTGGAACACACTTCCGAAGAATCCGGCTCGGTACCGGTGCCCGACATCCGCGAAATCGCCGAATATTTCGACGCCACGCGCAGCGCGCTGCAAACCGTACTCATGGAATTGGAAAAGAAACACCTGATCCGATCCGAAGCGTCGTCGATTGCCGTACTGAACCGCAAAGGGTTGCGGGATATTCTCAAATAACGACCGATGCGGCTGCTCTACAACTCTGGCATCTATTTGACAAACGCCGCGATACGGCTTGCCGCCCTGTTCAAC
>ERZ832522.1953-NODE-1953-length-26350-cov-18.709450_pt1 | contig 26350 bp, 20 predicted proteins | sample MGYA00519951_ERZ832522 | MGnify/ENA primary metagenome ERZ832522 (study PRJEB31850, sample SAMEA3708728) | human gut metagenome | biome: human gut; feature: human-associated habitat; material: faeces | place: China | collected 2014 ... | reverse complement strand
CGCTGTGGGGAGTCACCCTCGCAGAGGGGGCCAAGGGGTGAGCACACCTTTTTCGGCAGGCTGGAAGGATGTCGTTTTTTGAAAACACCCGCAAGCCTACCGGCTTTGGTGGGAAAGTTATGGTGAATATGATGAATCTGTTCCATGTGCTATTCGCGGTGCCGGAACCCAAGGACACTGCGGTATATAAGCTCATCGCGACCAAGCCGGGCGAGGCTGCATCAGAGGGATGATAGAATCACCAACGCCGCCCATTTTTCAAACAGCAATGTGTTCCGGTACAACTTTTCTGTAAGAAGCAAAAAATGAATTTATTTGATTTTATTCTGATTTTTGACTTGTTCATCGATGATTTATATGGTATAATATTTGCTATCAAGTTCATAAGCAAACCCGGCGCAAGCCGGCGACGCAAAGCTATAGGGGCCCATTGGGTCAGCCAGTTGCCAGAAAAAAATGTTGCTTTTTCTGCCATCAGTAGCTTTGTGTTCTTTTTTGAAAACAGAGGTTGACAAGAGTGAATGCCCAGAGATATACTGACCGCAGAGCAGAGCAGAGCAGAGCAACTATAATGCTCTGCCGTTTTCGGTTGCCCGCAAATATTGTTTTATAAGGTTAGATAACGCTTTCAGGTATGGGTTCGCCATACCTTGAAAGCGTTGTTTGCTTTTTTAGGCGTCATACATGTAAAGGTAGAGGGGATTGTACTATGAATCTTGTAAAGCGAGCCGGGGTTTACAGGGAGCTGGCCATTCTGACAGCGATGCTGATTCTAACGGCGCTGCTGTCTTTCCCGGCGCGTGCGGAAGAGGCGGAAAGCCAGCATGAGCACGTGCGCGTTGGCTTTTTTGCGATGGACGGCTATCACATGATGGATGAGGATGGAAACCGCAGCGGTTACGGCTATGATTTCCTCCGCCTGATGGCGCGCTATTGGGATGCAGACTATGAGTACATCGGCTATGACAAAAGCTGGGAGGATATGCAGCGGATGCTGCTGGACGGCGAGATCGACATGGTCACTTCTGCCCGCAAAACGCCTGACCGCGAAGAATTGTTTGATTTTTCCCGTCCCATCGGAACCAGCAACGGTATCCTGACGATCCGCGGCGATAATACTGCTATCGTTGAGGGGCAATACAGTACCTACAATGGGATGCGTGTTGCACTCCTGAACGGAAACTCCCGGAATGCTGAATTTGCAGAGTATGCACAGACCAAAGGCTTTACCTACCAATCGGTTTATTTCGATTCGACTGAGAAGATGGCAGAGGCCCTTCAGAACGGAACGGTCGATGCCATTGTCACCAGTTCCCTGCGCAGGATAAACAACGAGCGCATCCTTGAAAAATTCGGCAGCAGTGATTTTTATGTGATCGTCAAAAAAGGAAATACCGAGCTTCTGAACCAGGTAAATTATGCAATCGATCAGATGAACGCCGCCGAGGGCGACTGGAAAACGACCCTCTATAACAAAAATTACGAAAGCGCTCAAGCCAAAAGTCTGGAGTATACGGAAGAAGAAAAACGCATCATCGCCCAATATTCCAAGGACAATCCCCTTCACATCCTGTGCGACCCGACCCGGTATCCCTATTCTTATACAGAAAATGGCAAGGTAAAGGGCATTCTCCCGGACTATTTCCGGAAGATAGCGGACTATGCCGGGCTTTCCTATGAATTTCTTGTCCCCGCAACCAGAGATGAATATATCGCGTATCAAAGCGATAAGACCGCGGTAGACATCAGCATTGATGCACGATTGGATACGGACAATTACGCAGAAACCAAAGGATGGGGATTGACCGCACCCTATATCACGATGCGCATGGCAAGGGTGACGCGGAGAGATTTTGACGGGAACATCCATGTCGTCGCCACGATCGATCAGACCGCGGCCAAGTCGATCGAAGATGCAGTGGCACCCGGTGCGGAAAAACTGATGTGCAGTACCCGTCAGGAGATGATGGAAGCTGTCCGTGACGGCAAGGCGGATGCAGCGTTTGTCTACTATTATATGGCGCAGGCGTTTGTCAACGGCGACACGACAGGCACCATGACCTATACGCTGCAGGCACAGCCCACCTTCAGCTACCGCATGGTGGTTTCCTCCACGGAAAATCACGCGCTGGCAGGTATCCTGACAAAGGCAATGTACGCGATGCCGGAGAATCTTGTCGGGGATCTTGCGGCGCAGTACACCACATATAAAGCGACAAATCTGACCTTTGCAGACATGATCCGCCTGCATCCGGTTGCGGCTTTGCTTATCATCGCATTTATCTCGTGGATGGCGGTCGCGCTGATCATTATTATGAGCCGTTTGCAGACGCGCAGAGAATTACAGCTTGCCGCCCAGCAGAAAGCAGAAGAAATGACCACCCTTGCAGAGCAGGCGCAGGCCGCCAGCAAAGCAAAAAGTGTCTTTCTTTCCAATATGTCCCACGATATCCGTACCCCGATGAATGCCATCATCGGCTTTACGAATATCGCGTTGCATCAGGATTCTGTACCCGAAATCCACAACTGCCTGAAAAAAATCGAGGACAGCTCGGATCATCTGCTGTCCCTGTTGAATGATATACTGGATCTGAGCCGCATCGAAAGCGGAAAGGTGGTATTCTCCCCTGTTCCGGCGGATATCACCGCCGTTACGGATAGTGCAATTGAGATCATAAACGGTACCCTTCTGAACCGGAGCCTGAACTTTGAGGTACACCGTGAACCGATGGAAAATCCCTATGTCATGACGGAGCCTGTCCGCATCCGGGAGATTCTGGTCAACATCCTGAACAACGCCGTAAAATTCACCAATGACGGCGGTACGATTCGTCTGGATGTGAGCAACCGTCCGGGAGTCGATGCACAGCACAGGGTGGTTTGCTATCGAGTTCAGGATACCGGTGTCGGTATGAGCGAGGAATTCCTGACAAAGCTCTTTGACGAATTTGCGCAGGAGAAAAACGACGCAAGAACGCAGTATAAAGGCACAGGTCTGGGTATGCCCATCACAAAGGGATATGTAGAAATGATGGGCGGAACCATTGCGGTGGAAAGCAAAAAGGGAGTCGGCACGACCTTTACCGTCGAAATCCCCATGGAGCTGACAAGCTCTGAAAAGGTCGAAAAAACAAAGAAGCCGGCAAAGCGCAAAAGCCTGAAAGGGATCAAGGTGCTTCTGGCAGAGGATAACGATTTGAACGCCGAGCTTGCCACGATACTGTTAGAGGATTCGGAGATGATCGTAACCCATGCGGCGGACGGGCAGGAGGTTGTCGACCTGTTTGCCAATCACCCGGCGGGTACCTATGATATTATCCTGATGGACATTATGATGCCGAAAATGGACGGACTGCAGGCAGCAAAAGCCATCCGCGCCATGCAGGCGGAACGCCCGGATGCAGAAGAAATCCCCATCATTGCACTGTCGGCCAACGCTTTTGCGGAGGATGTGCAGACCTCTCTGGATGCGGGCATGAACGGTCATATTTCCAAGCCTCTTAATGTGGCGGAGGTAGCCAAAGCCATTGCGAGAAATCTGAATAAGTCATGACCGCTTTTTGCAAAGCAAGACAGGTGGTTTCTGGTAAAGAAATAGCAATTCGGGGCAGACTTCAAAGAACGCTGCGTGACAAATTGTTCTGTAGCCTCATGTAACCGGTGAAACAGTTTATTGGCGTTGTGTTTCTATAATCTTAAAAATAAAAGAGAACGGCAGGTACATTTGAGCTGTACCTGCCGTTCTCTGCTTGGCATTACTTTTTTCCTCAGAATCCTTGGATTCCGGTTCATCCACTTTCTCAAGGAATGCATCCACGAAGGCATTTTCCACCTTCTTATAACCGCCGACCACGGTATCTTCGACCTTATGGTAGGCTGCGGTTGCTTTTTTTGCCATGCCGCCGGTTTTCAGCGAACCATCTTCCTCCAGAAATTTGTCTGCGAACTTGTCCTCAATGCCCTGATATAAGGTTACGAGTAACCTTACCGGGGAATTGGAAAAGCAGTTGCCTTCGGTGGAAGATATTCAAAATAGAATTAAATGAGCCTTTCTGAAATTTGTTAAAAGTATTTTTACCGTATGTTCTTACAGAGTTTATTTGCATTTTGACCACCATTTGACCACTACTGTGCAGTCGCCCCTCAAAATGCCGAAAAAGCCTGTTGTGACAACCAACAACAGGCTTTTTCTTGTTTTGGCGGCAAATGTGCAGAGCCAATAAAGTTCACGTTTCATCGTCAGTCTATACTGCCGTGTCGTAGTTCTCCGGCGCCAGGTGCCGGGGGTTCGAATCCTTTCGGGCGCACTTAAAAAGAGGCTGCTGCACAAGGAAAAAATCCAAGTGCAGCAGCCTCCTGTGTTTATGAAGGAGAAACGAAGGGAATATCCAGTTACAGGTTCAGTTCAAACTGTTCCACAGTAATGGTTGCCTGACCGTCTGCAGCAAAGGTGATGCCATCGGCGGATTGCGGGGTGTAGATCCACGCTGTCATCGTCTGCTCGCCATCGTTGACAAAAACCTCCACGCTGTTTTTGTCCAGCAGGATGCGAAGCTTGAGCGCGCCGTTTTGGCTGCGCACCTTGCAGCTGCGGGTATGCACAATATCGGCGCGGGAACCGGCACAGCTGCGATCCAGCGTCAGCAGCGAGGTGTAGGGGTCATAGGTCAGGCGGGTGTGATACGCTGCATCGGCTGCCAGCTTGACGGTAAAGCTGCGGTATTCGCCCGCTGCCACGGTGACGGTCAGGTCGGCAATGCGCCCGCCGATGCCGGCCAGCACAGTTTCATTCTGTACAGTCACATCTTCGTGCAGAGTGCGCTTACCGTGGGCGGCATCCAGCTCCCGAACCGGGGTCTGCACAATGCGCCCATCCTTCAGATGCAGCTCGCGCGGGCAGATGGTCTGCCCGAACCACTTGCATCCCTGCGGCTTATCCTCGGTGTCCGACCAGGTTTGCAGCCACGCCGTCATCAGGCGGCGCCCATCGGGTGCCTGTGTGGTTTGGGTGGCGTAAAAGTCGATGCCGCCGTCCACCAGCTGCACCTGTTCGCGGGTAAAGGTATGGGTTTTCTCATCATAACTGCCGACAAATGCGATCACATTGTGTCCGTTGTGGAACTCACCGGACGGACGCATTTCCATCGGTCCGACCATCAGTACATGCTTGCCGTCCAGCGGAAAAAAGTCCGGGCACTCCCACATTTTGCCGTACACGTTGTTGTTGCGTGCCAGCACGGTAACAAAATGCCAGTCGAAACCGTCCTTGCTTTGGAACAGTACGGCTGCACCGCTGCCGTCCTCGGTCAGGGCAACGGTCACGGCAGAGTAGGTGCCGTCAGCTTCGCGCCAGATCTTCGGGTCACGGAAGTCGAATTTGCTGTATCCTTCAGGCAAATCTTTCTGGGTCAGCACCGGGTTGCAGGCAGGTTTTTCGTAATCCAATCCATCGCCCACAGCAACGCTCTGGGTCTGAATATCCCGCATTTCACCATTCGGCTGTTTTTCAGAAACCACGCTGGTGTAGAGCAGTAGCTGCCTGCCATCATCCAGATCCGTTGCCGAGCCGGAGAAGCAGCCGGGGCCGTTATCAGACGGAGAATCCGGAGCAATGGCGCAGGGCAGATACTCCCAATGCAGCAAGTCTGTGCTGACCGCGTGTCCCCAGTGCATCGGACCCCATTGTGTTGCGTAGGGGTTATACTGGTAAAACAGGTGGTATTTCCCATGATAGAAGGAAAAGCCGTTCGGGTCATTCATCCAGCCTACATAAGGGGTCAAGTGGTAGGCAGGGCGCTCTGCCGCAGAAATGGCAGCGCTGTGCTCTTCCTCGTAATCGCGTGCTTTCTGCAAAATTGTATTGCTCATGGATTCCTCCTGGTGAAACTTATTGCTTTGCGTAATAGGCGTCAAGATACTTCTGCATAATCGCCAGATAGTCAGACAATCCGTAGGCTTCCAGTTTGTCGAGGTACTCATTCCACTCAGCATCGGTAGTACCGTTCATGATCCAGTTTGCCTTCTGGGTGTTCATGTAGGTTTGGAGATCTGCCTGAAGGTTGGAAACCTGCTCGGTGTCCTCGTTGCTCATAAAAACATTGGGGTAAACATACTTTTTGTTCATATCCGGGGTGTAAATATCCTTGATCCAGTCCAAACGGTACTGTGCATCGTCCGGGCAGGTAACATAAACGCCGTAGTAATCATCCAGAACCGCCAGAGGACCGCCGACACACTGTGCTTCGCGGACTTCAACGGGGGACGCATCGCCGAGGGGAGCGTGCTTCAGCATCGGCTCGCCCTTATCGTTGGTGGACATTTCAAAGATATTGAAACCGGTTTCATCGCCGTAGGTACCCCAGTTGTTCTGGGGAGACTGCAGGGGTGCATACATCTGGTCGAGCCAGGCACAAACCAGCGCGGGGTTCGATGCCTTGGCGGTGACAACACACTTGCCGCGCCCAAAGCCGCTGGTGAAGGAACCGTTCTGCGGGGTGATATTGCGGGTATCGGCAGTCAGTGCGGGCAGGGGTTCCCAATCGGTCAGGTTGTCGATGTTGGCAACATCCCAGCTAAAGCAGACGCCGTAACGACCGGCCTTGCCTTTAGAAACATAGGTGGACCATTCCTGCGTAAAGCATTCGGGGTCAATGAGGTTTTCAGAATACAGCTTGTGCAGCCAGTCAAGACCTTCACGGTAGCCCTGCTGAGTGGCCGCGCAGATAACCTTCAGGTCATCCGTGACGGCAATGTGGCGATCCTTATCGGCATCACCATAGCCCTCACCAAAGCCGTTGATCAGGATACTGGGATCCTGGTCACCGTTGTTGACAATGCAGGACATCGGGATGATATCACCCTCAATGCCAAACTCACTCTTGATGGCATCCGCGTTGTCACGGAAAGCGATCAGTACCTGCTCAAATTCATCTACCGTCGTCGGCATCTCCAGACCCAGGAAATCCAGCCACTTCTTGTTGATGAAGCTCATATTTCCCACCGTTTGGATCGCCGTCTTTTCAGAGCCCAACTGCTCGATCCACGGCAGCGCCCAGATATGTCCCTCGGAATCTGTACACATGGTACGGTACTCCGGGTACATCTCAAAAACCTTCTTGAGGTTGGGCATATTGTTGTCGATGTAGTCCTCCAGATTGACAATAACGCCCTGATCTGCGTAGCGCAGCAGGTCACTGTCGCTGAAATCTGCCGTAAAGACAAAATCCGTCAGAGTGCTGGGGTTGGACATATTCAGGGTGATTTTATCGCTCCACTGGTCAGCCTGAATAGCCGTCCAGTCGATATGTACATTGGTGGCTTCCTCAAGACGTTTGAAAATGGTACGGTTGTTCGGATCGGATTCACTACCGACCGGATAGCTTGTCATACCGGTAAAGGTTACCTGCTCCGCCAGAGGAAACGAAACGGTACCGGTAACATCTACATTGGCACCCGAATCTTTTCCGCCTCCGGCACCGCCGCCGCAGGCGGCCAGCATCATAACAGCGCTCGCCAAAGCGCCCATTTTGAGGAAATTGCAGCGTGAAATCAATTTTTTCATTGCGTTTTTCTCCTTTTTTAATATTGCGGCCGGGAAATCCCGGTCGAGTTTTCCTAATGATCAGCCCTTGACAGAGCCCGCCATAATGCCTGCATCAAAATACTTTTGGAAGAAGGGATACATGACCAGCAGCGGCAGGCTGGAAATGATAATGGTTGCATACTTGAGCAGCTCGGCCATTTTTGCGCGTTCAGCCGTGCTTTGAATATCGGCAATCATACCGGATTCGGGCTGGCTTTGGATCAGGATAGAGCGCAGCACCAACTGCAGGGGCTGTTTGGAGGCACTGTTCAGGTAGATCATCGCGTCAAAATAGCTGTTCCACATAGCGACAAACTGCCAAAGAGCAAGCACCGCCACTACCGGCATACAAACCGGCAGCAAGATATTAAAGAAGTAGCGCATTTCGCTGGCACCATCCACATCGGCTGCCTCACGAAGCTCACGCGGGATTCCCTGATAGTAGGTACGGGCAATGATCATATTCCAGACGCTGAATGCACCCGGCAGGATAACCGCCCACATGGAATCCAGCAGACCGATATTGTTGATGAGCAGGTAGGTAGGGATCAGACCGCCGTTGAAGAACATCGTGATAACGAATAAGGTGTTGAAAAATTTCTTTCCCTTGAAGTCCGGCAGCGACATCGGATAGGCTGCCAGCATCGTTACGGCAACGGAAATGACGGTAAATATAACCGAATAAAGAACAGCGTTTTTGAAGCCGACCCATATCTGTTTGTCCGAGATGACGCGCTCATAGGCATCCAGGCTCCATTTGCTGAAGTCAAAGGAAATGCCCTTGTTTTGCAATGTGACGGGATCCATGAACGAAGCGATCACAATGTAAATCATCGGCACAATAATGGCGATGAGAAACAGAGCCAACAGTGCATAGCCGCAGTAGAGGATGGCTTTGTCTTGTTTGGTATAGATCTGCATTCCCGACTTTTTCTTAGACATAGCGGACACCTCCTTACAAGCCTTGCCCATCGTTCATCTTGGCAACGACTTTGTTTACAGCGATAAGCAATATGACATTGATAACTGTGTTGAACAGACCGACTGCTGTTGAAAAGCTGTAATCACCGTCTAACAGACCTTTTTTATATACATAAGTGGCGATGATTTCTGCCGAATTCAGGTTCAGATCCGTTTGCAGTGCGTAGGCTTTTTCAAAGCCGATGCTCATAATGTTGCCTGCCTGCAGGATGAACTGAATCACGACCATATCCTTGATGGCGGGCCATTCAACGGTTCGTATTTGCTGAATCAGGTTCGCGCCGTCCAGCATGGCGGCTTCTTTCAGCTCCTGGCTGGCGTTGGAAAGCGCGGCTGTGTACATAATGGAGGACCAACCTGCGCCCTGCCAGATTCCGCTGATGATGTAAATCGGGCGGAAAGCCTCCGGCAATGTCATAAAGTTGATGCCGGTATGAAACAGCCCATTTACAGGACCTGTGACAGACAGCAGAACGCGCACGATACCGCACAGCACGATCACGGAAATAAAGTTGGGCATATACAGGACAAGCTGTACCTTCTGCTTGATCTTATTGCTTTTAATGCGGTTGAGCAGGAAGGCCAACAAAATCGGAATGGGGAAGCCCCACAGCAAGCCATAGACGCTCAGTTTCAAGGTGTTGATCAAATACCGCATGAAATCCGGCGAGGACAGGAACCGCGTAAAGTTCTTGAACCCGACCCATTCGCTGCCCCAGATGCCTTTGAACGGGTTGTATTTTTGGAAGGCGATCAGTACACCGCCCATAGGAATGTAGCGGAATACAAGGGTCAGCAATACAGCCGGCATCAGAAATAGCAGGTAGAGCTGCCAATGACGCTTAATGTACACCCATGTATTGTGCAGTTTACGGTCAACCGCCATGACCGCGCTTTGGGGTGCAACTGACTTTGGTTTCATGAATCATTCTCCTCCTTTTTGATTTCATTGTACCGTTTCTTCTTTGTTTTACATTTGCACAACATGTTCTGCTCAGACCCCCTTGAATGGTGCATTTGTAAAACCCTGTGATTTATTTATACCATCACCAATCGCAAAAGTCAATGGCGTTTTCCTCGTTTTTAAGCGAATTACGGTACATTCGTGCAGCTGCACAAAAACCGGTGCGTGCGAATGTGCAATATGCTGATTTGCGTTTTTACATTTGACTAATTTGTGCATATGCACTATACTGGTATCAGAAACACAGGAATCTCCCGGACGGAGATACCTACAGAATATATTTATTAAAGTACATTTCTTACTTATAGAGTGTACAGAATCGAGGCAGACCATGTCTACCAAAGTCACCATTCAGGATATTGCCAACGAGCTTCAGCTCTCCCGCAATACGGTTTCCAAGGCTATCAATAACACCGGCGTTCTGGCCGATGCCACACGGGAGAAGATCCTGCGCAAGGCTGCCGAAATGGGATACAAGCAATTTTCCTACCTTCCGGTATTTGATGGGAACAGCAACGCCGGGGATGCTTCCATTCTCCCCGTCGATAAGCGGGAAATTGCCATACTGACAACCCGTTTTTTGAATAACTCCCACTTTGCCGCAATGATGTTGGATCGCTTTCAATCAGAGCTTCAGCATCTTCACGCCTGTATGACGATCCACCGCATTTCGCCCGCTGAGCTGGCTGCAAAGGAGCTGCCGTCTTCCTTAAACACAGAGCACACGGCAGGCATCATCTGCTTTGAAGTATTTGACTATGATTACGCCCAGATGCTTTGTACGCTGGGCATTCCGCTTCTTTTTGTGGACACACCCGTGATGGAAATGCGCCCTCCGCTGCAGGCTGATCGGCTGTATATGGAAAACCGTATCGAAATTCAGAACATGGTGGCGCAGATGGCACAGCGCGGGCGAAAACGTATCGCCTTTGCCGGGGATAAAGAACACTGCCAGTCTTTTCATGAACGTTACCGGGCTTACAAGGATGCAGCCGAGCATTTTGGTATGGCAACCGACTGGCCGACCTGCGCAACGCAAAAAACACAGCCAAACTATTCGGAGTATCTGTATCAGTCGCTGCGCGGTTGCCCGACCATGCCGGACGCTTTTATCTGCACCAATGATTTTATAGCAATGGATCTTATCAACGCCTTGCATCGGCTTGGCTATTCCGTTCCGGATGACATCTGGATTTGCGGCTTTGATGACAGCCAAGAGGCATCGTATTTTTCACCTCGGCTGACATCCATTCATATTCACGGGCAAATCATGGGGTATGCCGCTGCCAATCTGCTTATGACCCGTATTGAGGAGCCCTCGCTGAATTATCGGACTGTTTATACGGAAACGAATCTGATCCTGCGTGAATCCACAGGAGATTGAGAGGTACAGTATGCGTGACCTGTGGGACAAGCCGTGGTTTTCTGTGCTGACAAAGCTGACATACAGCGCCTATCTGAACATTTTGTGGCTTATATGCAGTCTGCCGATTTTTACGATCGGCGCCTCCACTACGGCGCTGTTTTACTGCACATTGAAAATGGCTGAGGATCGTGATGAGGGTCTTACCCGTATGTTCTTCCGTGCGTTTCGCAGCAATTTCAAGCCTGCCACAAAGCTGTGGCTTATCCTGCTGGCACTTGGCTGCTTTTTGGGCGTCGACGGCTTCGTGTTGAGCCGCCTTTGGAACACCAGTGCATTCTGGACGATTTTGACAGCGCTGGTGATCGGTGCTGCCGTGCTGTACGCCATTGTACTGCTCTACGCATTTCCCCTGCTGGCACGTTTTGAAAATACGACGCTTGGCATTTTAAGGACCTCCTTTGCCGTCGGGGTTCGCTATTTGTTCTGCACCCTGCTGATGGCGTTCATTTACGCTGTCATGGGGTGGATCACAGTTTGCGTATTCGCGCCCGCCTTTCTTTTGGGAATGGGCTTGTGTGCCATGCTATGTTCTTTCCTCTTGGTAAAAATCATTCATCTTATCGGCGGAGATCCCGATGCGGCAGATGAGGAATCGCACGATGAAGAGCGCTGATCTTGCCACCCTGCGCGCTCTGCATGGGCGCAAAAGATGGGAACACATTTGGGCATACTACAAACTCCCCATCATAGGAATTTTAATCGTTTTGTACATTTTCGGATATGCCGCTTATCGGCATTTCACCAAAAAAGAAGCTGTACTGTACGTTAGCCTTGTGAACATTTCAGCCGGTTCTGACTTGACCGGGCAGCTTACTGACGGCTTTGCCCAAGATGCGCATCTGACAAAAAAACAGCAGGTCAATCTGCTGACCGGGCTGATGATAAATGAAACTGCCAATGCAGATGAACAATATGTCTATGCCTCTGAGCTGAAGCTGCTGGCTGCTGTCAGCGCACAGCAATTAGATGTTATTCTAATGGACACTGCTGCGCGAGAGCAACTGCAAGGCGAAGAATATTTTCTTGACCTCCGCACATTGGATGCTGATTTCAGCAGCTTGGATGAATTGTCTGCCGATGGCGTAACGCTGGATATTTCCGACACGCCCCTCATCGCACAAGCCGGTTTCGAGGGATCCGTTTACCTCGGTGTCATTGCAAATGCACCGCACCCGGAGCGCGCAGCTGCCTATATTCGTTATCTTTTGAAGTAGTAAAGCTGCTTCTTTTTGTTCGATACATTCAGCAAGGAGAGATACACATGGATATTGTAACGATTGGTGAAGTTTTGATCGACCTGACCCAGACCGGCAGGGATGAACGCGGCATTCCGCAGTTTGCGGCAAACCCCGGCGGTGCCCCCGCCAATTTGGCGGTTGCCGCCGCCAAGTTAGGCGCACAGACTACCTTTATCGGCAAGGTGGGCGAGGATGCCTTTGGCCGCTATCTGACCGAGGTTTTGCAGGAAAACAAGGTAGACACCCGCTATATGGTCACCGATGCCGACCACCCCACCACCATGGCAGTCGTGTCGGTGGATGCCTCCGGTGAGCGGGATTTCAGCTTCTACCGCAGTGCCAACGCCGATGTGATGCTGTGCAAAGAGGACATCCCGGAGGAAGCCCTGAAAGCAGCCAAAATCGTGCATTTCGGCTCGGTCAGTCTGACCGCCGACCCCGCCCGCACCGCTACGCTGGACGCCGCCGCCCGTGCCAAAAAGCTGGGGGCAATCATCACCTACGACCCCAATTACCGCGCCAACCTTTGGCACAGCGAGGAAGAAGCGATCGCACAGATGAAAACTCCCCTGCCGCTGGTGGATATCCTGAAGGTTTCGGACGAGGAGCTGCCCCTGCTGACCGGCACCACCGACTGCGAAAGCGGCACGGCGCAGCTGGCACAAAACGGCATTCGGCTGATTTTTGTCACCTTGGGTGCAAACGGTGTGTTCTACCGCTTTGGAGAGAAAACCGGTCATGTAGCCGGTGTTCCCTGCAAGGTGGGCGACACCAACGGTGCAGGCGACACCTTCTTTGGGGCAGCGCTGTCCAAGCTGTGCAAGGAGGATTTGAACACCCTGACGGCGGACAAACTGGAAAGCATTCTGGCTTTTGCCAACAAAGCGGCCAGCATCACCACCAGCCGCCGCGGTGCCATCCCCGCCATGCCCACCCTGACAGAAGTGGAGGGCTGACCCATGGCGCAGGAATTTTCCACACGATTTGCCCGCCATAAGGACGAGCTGGAATGGCTGTTCATGGAATTGTACAACAACCGGGAAGGGTTGGAGGTTCTGGAACGGGAGATGGCAGACGCCTACAACGCCCGCAGCGCCGAGCTGAAGGCGCTGGACAAAGCCCGTGCCGCCGACCCGAACTGGTACAAGCGTGGCAACATGTTCGGCATGACGATGTACACCGACCTGTTTGCCGGAAATTTGAAAGAATTGGCAAAGAAGCTGCCCTATTTCAAGGAGCAAAAGCTGACTTATCTGCACCTGATGCCTTTACTGCAGATGCCCCACCCGCACAACGATGGCGGCTATGCGGTGGAGGATTTCGATACCGTAGACCCGGCTCTCGGCACGAATAAAGACCTCGAAAATCTGACCCGCGAACTGCGCAAGGCTGGCATCAGCCTGTGTCTGGATTTTGTTATGAACCACACCGCCAGCACCCACCGCTGGGCAATGGCGGCCAAGGCGGGCGACCCGTGGTTTCAAGCCTACTACCACCTGTTTGATGACCGCACCATCCCGGACCGATACGAGCAGACCGTGCCGCAGGTATTTCCCAACACTGCGCCCGGCAACTTTACCTGGTGCGAGGAGATGCACAAGTGGGTGCTGACCACCTTCCACGACTACCAGTGGGATCTGAACTACGCAAACCCGGCGGTGTTCGTGGACATGACCAAAAGTATTCTGCATCTGGCCAATCTGGGTGTGGAAGTGTTCCGCATTGACGCTGTGCCTTACATTTGGAAGCAGCTTGGCACGACCTGCCGAAATCTGCCGCAGGTACATACCATTGTGCGGATGCTGCGCATGGTTCTGGAATGTGTCTGCCCGGCGGTCATCCTCAAGGGCGAAGTGGTCATGGCGCCCAAGGAGCTGGCGGCGTACTTTGGCACACCCGAAAAGCCGGAATGTCATATGCTGTACAATGTGTCCACCATGGTCAACCTGTGGGGGGCCTTGGCAAGCCGTGACACCCGCCTGCTGAAGGCACAGCTGGACGCCCTGCACGCCCTGCCGGGCAACTGCTGGTTTGTAAACTATCTGCGCTGCCACGATGATATCGGCTGGGGTCTGGATGAAGCGGCAGAGAAGCGTTTGGATATTGACCCCCAAAAGCACAAGGAGTATCTCTACCATTTTTATGCGGGCGATTTCCCCGGAAGCTGGGCAAAGGGCGAGCTGTACAACTACGACCCCGCCATCGGCGATGCCCGCAGCTGCGGCACCACCGCCAGCCTGTGCGGCGTGGAGCAGGCGCTGGAATCGGGCGATGTGATCGCGCTGGACTACGCGGTCCGCCGTGACCTGCTGCTGCATAGCGTCATGGCATTTTTGCAGGGATTTCCGATGCTGAACTCCGGCGACGAAATTGCCCAGCTTAACGGCTGGGATTATAAGTCCGACCCCAATCGGGCAGACGACAGCCGCAACCTGCACCGCAGTGCGTTTAACTGGCAAAACGCAAAACAGCGCACCCAAAAGGGTACGCTGCCGAACAAGCTGTGGCAGGGCATGGAAGAACTGCGCAAAATGCGAGCGGACGAGTGCTTTGCCCCGGATGCGTGGGTAACCACATGGGACACCCACAACCCTGGCGTCCTGGCACTGGTACGCAAGCACGGCGAGGAAACGCTGGTGGGGCTGTTCAACTTTACCGAGTACCCGGCAGGGGCCGGTCTTGACGCTTTGGGCGGCAGCTACCGTTCCGCAGACGGTCAGCCCGTCTGGCTGGCGGATGTAGAACTGGAACCGTATCAGGCACTGCTCGTGAAGAATGTATAAGCCTTGAGGCAGACATATATCCCCGTTCGGCTGCACCATCCATGCAGGTGGTTATGAAATGATTGTCAGGCATTTTACGTTTATGCCTTTTACGCTAGGGCGGGGCGTAGGAGTGAATCAGTTCTGATTCACTTTGGCAGTCCTCATGCGCATTTCGTACAATCTTTCAGAATTGGTCTAATTAGAAGGTTTCTTCCCTTCCGTGTTGTACCGTTATTCTGTGTAACCCATTTGCATTCACTTTCCGGCGAGAAAAAGAGCCTGGAGAACCTTACCGATTTGGTAAGGCCCTCCGGGCTCTTTTTACTCCAGTCATTATCAGTCGGTCAATAGTAAGCGCAAATTGCCTACGAGACGTTCACAATTCACGGCGACAATCCACCTATGACGGATTTCATCAGCAGGGCTTGCTCATCATCCAAAACTGCAATCCGTTATCTGCGGCGCTCGTAAAGTGATATTCTCTCCATCACTTCCCGCTTTCAGGGAAGATGATTTTGTTGACAAAGAAGAAAATGACCATAGACACGCCGCCGTTCAAAACCGTCGTGCCGATGTTATAAATAAAGTCCGGCACCAGCAGCCCGGCTACGGCAACCCATACGCAGTTGATGGAGTTGACGATGCAGGTGATGACGCAGAAAGCCAGCACATACCACGCGATCTGCTTGCCTAAATTGCCCTTACTGCGGAACACGAAATTGCGCTGGATCGGGAAGTTGATGCATTCACCAATCACCATAGCAATCATGTAAGCGCAGAAATACGGCAGACCGCCGTGGGCGGCATCGTAGCCGAGGATGTTCCACTTGAAGGTTTCCCCAAACAGGGTCACATCCACGCCGGGCCAGCCGAAATCCACCACCGGCAGACTGCTGAACGCAGCGGGCAAAAATTGCAGCAGCAGATACTTGAACACGGTGATCAGATTCGACACGATGACGAACAAACCGCCCTCGCGCACCCACTTGGCTGCGGCAGGGTGTTTAGCCGCAAAATTATTCCAAAACTGCATAATGCAACCTCCATCAAGCGCCGCGCAGACGCTTTTCCATCTGCGCATTCAGCACCACATTCTTAATCGCTTCATAAATCACCCGCACAAGACCCAGGATCCAGAAGCCCTGCAATTCCATGACAATGCCGTCCACCATGCCCATGCTGATGGCGCCGTTCGTCATCTTTGCCAAGGCGCGAAGGGGCATATTGTACTGGAACAAGATGTTCAGGTCCGGCTTGCCGCGTTTATAGCTGACATCCAGCAGGATCGTCAGCACAAGCCAGACAAGCCAGCCCAGCGGGCTGCGTGCGTGGTTCAGTTCGCCCAAGGTCAGATTGCGGTCAATTTTGGTTTTGCCTTTCGGGATGGGATGCCCCAACAGCTTTTCAAAGTCTGCATCGGAAACGTGCAGCACATCGCCCTTATAATAGCAATCCAAGTCCCTATCCTCATACGGATGCACGGTAGCCGTTCCATGTACGGAGATTTTCTCGCACAGCCGGATGTCCTCCACGCTTGCGCCGACAAGCAGCTCGTACTCGCCGCCCTCGATTTCCCAGCGGTTAGCCTTGACATTCCAGAAACGGAACGCCTTATCGTCCAGCATGATGGTGATGCGCTGTTTCTCACCGGGGGCAAGCGTTACGCGGGCAAAGCCTTTCAGTTCCTTTGCAGGGCGGAAAAGCTCACTGTTCTTTTTAGCAATATACAGCTGCACAATTTCCGTTCCTGCCACACTGCCGGTGTTCGTTACGGTAAGGCTGACCCCCTGTTCATCGGCGACCATATCGCTGTACGCAAACGTCGTGTAGCTCATACCATAGCCAAACGGGAAGCGCACAGCTTTTTCCGCCGTGGTAAAGTAGCGGTAGCCGATGTACAGCCCCTCGCGGTACTCCACAGTCTTGCGGCGGGTGGCAAAGTCGGCGGCGCTGGGGACGTCGGCGTAGGCCAACGGCCATGTTTCTGCCAGCTTGCCGCAGGGATTGACCTTGCCGGTCAGTGCATCCGCAACGGCGCCCGCCCCCGCCTGACCGCCTAAGGCGGCGTACAACAGGGCTTGGCAGTTGTCCAGCCACGGCGTTTCGACTACGCTGCCACTGTACAATACCACGACAATTTTCGGGTTGACGGCCGCCACAGCCTGCAGCAGATCCACCTGATTTTGCGCAAGGCGCAGATTGCTGCGGTCAAGCCCCTCACTCTCAGCGATTTCATCCAGACCCATGCACAAAACAACTGTATCCGCCTGTGTCGCCAGTTCGCAGGCGGATTTCTGCAAAGCAGCATCCGGCTTACCGTGGCGGTCAAAGCCCTGCTGATACCCGATGACGTTCAACTCGGAGTCGATCAGCTTATCCAGCAGCACATCCACCTGTGTCGAGTTCACCATGCTGGAGCCTGCGCCCTGGTAGCGCGGATTTTTGGCAAAGTCGCCGATGACAGCCACCTTGGTACCCTCCGCCAACGGCAGCAAAGAGTCCTCGTTTTTCAGCAGCACAAGGCTTTCCTCGGCGGCGCGGCGGGCAAGCGCATGATGGGCTGCCGCATCAAACTCACGCGGGGCAGCGTCCAGCGCAGCCTTGGTATCAAACACCAGCGGCAGCAACTCTGACAAGCGTGCGTCGATGTCGGATTCAGAGATTTTCCCGCTTTCCACCGCCGCCAGCAGTTCGCGCACACTGTCCCCGCCGGGCGCGGGCATTTCCAGCGTGGAGCCGCTTTTCACACCCAGCGCGTGGTCGTTGCTTCCGCCCCAGTCGGTGATGACCGCGCCGTCAAAGCCCCACTCACCGCGCAAGATCTCCATGAGCAGGTGCTTATTCTCGTTGGCATAGGTACCGTTCACAAGATTGTAGGACGACATAATGCTGCGGGGATGCCCCTCTTTGACGGCAATTTCAAACCCGGTCAGGTAAATTTCCCGCAGGGTGCGCTCGTCCACGATGGAATCCGAAGCCATACGCCGCGTTTCCTGACTGTTGACGGCAAAGTGCTTCGGGCAGGCAGCTACACCCTTGGACTGGATGCCCCGAATATATCCCGCCGCCAGCTTGCCCGCGAGATACGGGTCCTCGGAGAAATACTCAAAGCTGCGCCCGCACAGCGGGTTGCGCTTCATATTAAGCCCCGGGCCCAACACCACCGACACTTCCTGCGCGGCGGCTTCCTCGCCCAAGGCTGCGCCGATTTCCTCGCCCAGCGCGGCATCCCAGCTGTTCGCAACAGCCGACGCCGTGGGGAAGCAGGTGGCGGGCACGCTGGGATTCAGCCCCAAGTGGTCACTCTCCCCCGCCTGCTTGCGCAAGCCGTGGGGACCGTCCGACAGCCAGATCTGCGGGATGCCGTGTTGGGGCATACCCCGCGTTTTGAAGGTTTCCGCGCCGGAAAGCAACGCGCATTTTTCTTCCAAGGTCAATTCTTTCAGCAAAAGTTCTGTATTTTGCATATATTTTCCCTTCTCATAAGAAAAGCCGCATCCAACGCCTGCAAGCAGACATCAGACGCGGCTTTCATTCAGCAAGTACCGTTAGGGCAATACCGCATAATTCTAAGTGCCGATACGGCGAGCGAGGTGCGGCAGATGCTAAGCCAAAAGCGCAGATAATACTTTGTGTATTATCGAGCATTTTGGCAACGCAGATGCCGTGCCGCAGCCGCCGGAGCGGTGCTTAAGCCGTAGGGCGGGAATTGTGCGGTATTGCCTTAGGTTTTATCAGGGACAATGGACGCTTACTCTGCCGCCAGCGTGACCACAGCCTCGTTGATGGAGTAGGTGGTGCTGGAGCCCCAGCCGGAGACGATTTCGTCGTGGGCGGGGATGGTCAGCTGCTTGCTGCCGTCCTCCCCCTCGGTGATGGGCACCGTCAGGGCATCGCTGCCGTTCAGGGTCATGGTAAGGGCATCGTCCTGCACATCCACCAGCGTGCCGGTGATGGATGCAGAGCCGTCGGCGGCAGTCAGCGTGCAGACCTTGTGGGAGTAATCCACCAGCAGCACGGCATCCGTTGCGGTGGGCGTTTCGCCCTGCACCAGCTCATAGCTGCCGGTGTACTGCTCGGTGACCAGATCCTCGACCTGCACTTCAAACGTAGCGGTCGCACCCAGGAAGGAGGCCGTCACGGTCTTGGTGCCTGCGGTGTCGCTGTCGTAACCGGTGAAGGTCAAGCGACCGCCCCAGATGGACTCCTCCGCACCGTTGGCGCGGGTAGCCGTCACAACCAGCTCGCCGGGGTTGAAGATGTCGCCCGTGTAGAAGGTGCGCAGGTTGGAGGCATCGATCGTCAGGCTCTTGGCAGGGGCATAGGGCTGACCGTAGATGTTGATGTTGCGGGTGAACATACCGCCCATAACGCCATAGCTCAGGCTGGCTTCCATGCTGTATGCGCCGTGGTCGGTGTCAAAGACGAAGACATCCGCATCTGCGCCGCCATCCACATCGGTGGGGCGCACAGTGCCGTCGGCGTCCTGATTGCCCAGCAGATGAATGACGAAGTTCTTGTCGCCGTTTTCATCGTAGTTGTACCAGTAGCCGTAAACATGGGAGATAGAGTCGCCGCCCACGGAGGTGCTGGGACCGCTGAAGGAACCCCACATCGAACCGTCGGTGTAGCAGTACATATCAAGACACGCCGGATCCACGATGGTGCTGAAGCCCTCGGTGTACTGACCCTCAAAGAAGTAGGCGACTTCCCCGTTCGGCTCCTTGGCTTCCCAGGTTTCCTGCGGGATGGCAATAAGGTCATCCAGCGTCTTGGAGACATACTCGTTGTCGTTGTAATTCATAACGGGACCATCGGCAGAAGTCTGCGCCGCATCGGGGGCAACCTCCGCATTGTCGGCCGAGGGCAGGCTGCTGCTCTGCAGGGAGAAACCGCCCACGCAGACCGCAGCGACCACGACCACCGCACCGGCGGCAGCAAACTGTTTTCCGGTGGCTTTTGCCTCGCCGGTTTTCGTCTGCTTGCAGAAGCAGGCAATCACGCTGAGCAGGCAGGCAATGAACGTGCCGACCATATAAAACACGCACAGACCGGCGTTGCCGCCTGCAAAGGTGACATGGTTGATGACGTCGGCAAAGACGAAATACAACTGCACAACGACAAGATACAGGGCAATGTTATAAATGACCGCCTGAATCAGTGCGCTGAACGGAACGGAAACAAAGAAGAAAACGAGCGAAGCGGCAGCACCGACCAGCAGCACCACGCCGGCCATCGTGCCGGAGTGACCCAGAGGGGCGGCCGTGGCCTGTGTGAACAGGAATACAATGCCGGTGATCAGCGCGACCAGCGCTGCGGCAAGGCAGAACCAGCTGCCCAGCCCTTTATTTTTCAAGCCTTTATTCATCGGGTTCCACCTCCATCAATTCTTTTTGGCGGCACGATTCTTCCGCTTTTCCTCGGAGAAAACGTCCGTGTAGGTGTGCAGCACATACATCACGACAGCGGCAACGGCCAGTGCGCAGAACACAGCATCGAGAGCGCGCAGGGTCGTCTGCCACCACGGGGCTGCGTCGGAAACGACAACGTCCTCCGCGCCGGAGCCGCCCATAGAGGACTGCAGCATGATGTAGTACAGATAATGGTTGGAGTCAATGACCTTCTGCAGCAGGTCGCCGTCATCGGTGCTGGTGATCAGCTTCTCGATTTCGTTCGGGCGGGCGGTATCCAGGCAGAAGATGTTGTTGCCTGCCATCAGCATTTCGGGGGCGGAGGAATACTCGGACGCGGTCAGTGCATCGTCGATGATGTAGCCGCCGTAGTTCCACTCATCGCGCAGGATGTGCTGGATGCCCTGGTTGGCGGCAGCGTACATAACGCCGATACGGTTGTAAGCGGTCATAACGCCGAGAGAATCGCCCTCAGCCAGAGAACCCTCAAAGGCGCGCATATAGATCTCGCGGATGGACTGCTCGTTCGCAAAGGTGGAAATACCCTGACGACCGGCTTCCTGCTCGTTCAGGAAGAAGTGCTTGACCGTGCCGATCAGACCCTTGTTGCGCATACCGTGGGAAACGGCCTTGGCAGCATAGTAGCTGAGAACGCCGTCCTCGGAGAAATACTCAGAGGTACGACCGGAGTAGGGAGAGCGCAGGGTGTCCGCGCCGGGCGCGTAGGCGATGGGGATGGACGCATACAGCGCATCCTCGCCGTACATCTCGCCAAAGCGGGTCTGCACATCGTGGTTCCAGGTTGCGCCGACGATGGGCAGCGTAGCCCAGCCGGTGCAGTTGCGGCGGTCGCCGTACTTAAACTGACCGTTCATGCCCTCGGGACCATCGACGATGGTGCAGCCGGGCTTGTTGACAGCCTTGACAGCCTTGATGCCCTTGGAGTCGCCCATGTTGATGAGCAGATCGCTCAGCGTCAGCTGAGAAAGGAAGTCGTTCCACTTCGGGTCGTCGAAGGCGACGCCGATCATATCGCTGAAGTTGATCTTCTCATCCAGCTCCACGCCGAGGTTGAAGTCGGAAACGCTCTTAGCATCGGCTGCCTTGACGTAGGTCTGCATATTCAGACCGTTGTACAGCTTATCGTTGACCGTCAGAGTCTCCAGCGTGGTGGGGTAGGTCGTATCCCACGCACTGCGGGACAGGTAGGTGATTTTTTCGTCGTCGTTCGCCCAGTAATTCACATCAGCGTCGTCGAAGGTGTTCGTGACTTCCACATCGCTGTTGTAACGGGAGTTGCGGTACTTTTGGGTATCGACCTCGGTGTTGGGGGCGGTCCAGGTGGCCACGGCGGCGGTGTTGCCGGTGACGACATTGCCGTCCTGATCGATCAGCTTGCCCGCAACGGCGTCACCGCACTTGGCGGCCAGCACATTGTTCAGTGCCTCGTGTGCGCCGTTGCCGACGGCGAAGTAGTAATCGCCCGCATCGAGGATGTAGCCCTTCGCGCCGTTGGCGTCATAGGACGCGAGGAAGTAGCCGGGCACATCGACCGTGACAGTCTCGGATGCACCTGCGGCCACGTCGATTTTGTCATAGCCCAGCAGCTGGATCGAGGACTTTTCGACGTTGTTCTGCTTGTCGTAGTCGGTGTAGGGGGTCTGTGCGTACAGCTCCACCGTAGCCTTGCCGTCCCTGTCGCCGGTATTGCTCACCGTGACGGTCGCCGTAAAGGTGTCGGTGTCGCTGTTGTAGTCCAGTTTGTCAAGGTTGTACTCATAGGTCGTGTAGGACAGACCGTAGCCGAAGGGGAAGCAGACCTCCTCGGCGTAGTTCCAGCCGTCGGTCGAGGCTTTGGTGCCAACCGTGGAATCGGCGTTACCCTGACCGAGGATGGTGTCCTCGTAGCGGGTCTCGTAGTAGCGGTAGCCGACGTAGATGCCTTCGTTATAGCTGACAAAGCTGTCGCCTGCCGCGCGGGGCGTTTTGCTGCCGTAGTTGTAGGCGTGCAGACCGAAGTTTTCGGCGCTGGGCGCGGACAGGGAGTTAGCGGCAAAGGTGGCGGTGGTGTGACCGGAGGGGTTGACCTCACCGGTCACAACGCGGATGGCGCCGGGCATACCGTAGAAGCCGGGGTTGCCGACCCACAGCACGGCGTCAACATTGTACTCGTCCAGCCAGTCCATCTCCATCGCAAAGACGGAGTTCAGCAGGACGACGGTTTTCTTGAATTTGCCGGAGTCCTTGATTTTCTGGAAGATTGCCTTCTCGTTGTCGTCCAGCTCCAGCATACGCTTGCCCTCGTCGTTGACCATCGCAAGGTCGTTGCCCTCGGTGGCAAAGCGGGACAGCGTCACAAACGCGACATCGCCGTAGGACGCAAACGAGTCGGTGACGCTGCCGGTGAACAGCGCCGGGTCATATTCGCCCACGCTGGAAACGCTTCTTTCTTTCGGCGCGGCGGCGGAAGCGTAGGCGTCCAGCACGGTTTGGTTCACGTTGAAGCCGGCATCCTGCAGGGCGTCAACGGGGGTTTTCTGGTAATCCGGGTTCGTGGAGGAACCGCCTGCGGTGCTGCGGAACACCGGGTCGATGCTGCCGCGGCCAAAGACCGTGACGTTGCGCTCAGACTCGGAAAGCGGCAGGGCATTGTTGCGGTTGTAGAGCAGCACGCTGCCCTCTTCTTCTTCCTGCTCACAGAACTGATAAGCGGCTTCGATGTACTTTTCGTAGCTTGCGTCAGACAGGGTGCCGTCAGCGGAGAACTCCGTGCCGCCGTAAGATGCGTCAGAGCCTTCGATGCCGAGTGCATGGTTGACTTCGCCTTCCTGCTGGAACGCAATAGTCGTTCCGGTCAGGACAAGGTTGGCCACCAGCACAGCCGCGCCGGACAAGCCCAGCCAACGGCGGGACTTGCTTGAGGTTTCCTTTTGTGCCATAGGTTTTTCTCCTTCCTAAACTGTCACAGATGAATGATCCGATGCGCTTGCCGCCAAGGGCTGCGCATTTCCCTTTTACAGAAGCCTTTCGTATCTTTTTCACAAAGCTATCATAAAGGGAAGCGTTGACCGGGTCAATGCAGTTGGCGTAAACGTCAAAAAACACGGCACAAATGACACAAAAGCAAAGCGACCGCCTTTCGGCAGTCGCTTTTGGGTTATGCAGCTTCTTTTTGGCTTTTCCCGCAGGGGAAGGTGACCACCAGGTAAAAAATCGAGTCCTCCACAAAGCAGTCTGCCGTGCCGCCGTACAGCTCGGCAATGCTTTTGATGCTTTTTATGCCGTAGCCATGCTCCTCGGTATCCTGCTTGGTTGTGACGATAGCGCCGTCCCGCAGCGTCGGCGGTGCGGGGGTGTAGTTCTGCACGCGGATGACCGCCATGTCACGGCAGCGGCTGATGTCCAGTGTGATGACCCGCTTAGACGCATCGCTTACCTGCGTCAGACACTCAATGGCATTGTCCAGCGCATTGCCCAGCAGGGAGTAAATGTGGTAGTGCTTCATATTCTCCAGACAGCTGCCGTCTGCCGAGCAGACCAGCTGAATACCTGCCTGCCCGCAGAGTGCCGATTTTTGGGTCAGTGTGATGTCCAGCGCCTTATTCCCGGTGAAATAGCGCAGGTTCAGGTTGTTCATCTCTTCTTCCAGACGGGCGCGTTCCTCATCCGTGGCGCGGGAATACTGCTGTTTCAGGTCATGGTAGCGGATGTTGATTTTTTCCATGTCTTTTTTTGCCTGCTCATACTGCTGCTTGTCACATTCCAGCAGCTGCGCCAGCATTTCATTCTCGTGTTCCAGACCCTTGATACTGCAATTTGAAAATTCCAGCGCCAGAATCGTGATGGCAAACAGGATGCAGAACGCATTCAGCGCCAGATAGGCGGTCGGGTAGGACTCTGCGCTGCTGTCCAGGACATCCTCCAGCACAACACTCAGGTAGACCGCGGCAATCAGGAAAAAGCCGGAGTAAAGCACGGTCTTGACATTGTCAAACAGCAGGCACCCGCGCCGGATGCGCAGGGTGAACAGCAGGTAGATGACCAGGCAGACCACAAGGTTGCTGAAAAGCAGAATGACAAAGTCAACGCGCCTGTCCGTGCGCCCATGCTGAATCAGCCAAAAAATGGGCATATAGGCCAGCTTACTGGCAATGTGCTGCACCGCGTAGGCACAGGTTGTATAAAACAGGGCGTGCAGCGGGCTGCAGTCAAAGCTGAACCATATCAGGTCAAACAGCAGCGTCGTATACAGCAGCAATTTTGCCCAAAGCGGCAGGAATGCCAGGGTGTCCGTCAGCGCAAGAAAGGCCCATACACCCGCCGCCAACCGCGGAACGAAGCAGCTGCGGCGCTGCCCCCACGGGACAAACAGGCAGGCGCATAGAATCATACCCAGCTGGATTTGCTGGTTCAGTATCCAATTTATGACCGGCACGGGTCTTCCCACTCCTTTTTTGCCATATATCGGGAGAATGCTTCGGTGAAGGCGTCCTTGTAGGTGCGCCCGATGGGCAGTGCCGCCCCGCCGATATAGACATTCATACGGCTTACCGCCGTGATACAGCGCAGGTTCACAAGATAACTGGCGCTGCATCGCACAAAGCCGTAGGGCGTCAGCTGCGCCGCGATTTCCTGCATCGAACCGCGGTTTTTGATGATCTCGGTCTTACCGTCCCCGCCGCACAGGTTGTACAGCAGGTCGTGCTGGCGCACCTCCACATAGGCGATTTCCGCTGCATCCAGCAGCCGCGTCACGGTGCCGTCCTTGACGACAATGTGCGGCGGCGCAGTCTTTTGACCGGCGCGCTTTTGCAGCACCTTCAGCGCCCGCGTCAGATACATATGGAAGGAGTACCACTGTATCGGCTTTACAATAAAGCCCAGCGCCCCGACACTGTACCCGTTCAGCGCGAATTGCTGCAAATTCGTGCAAAAAATGAGGATGACGTCTTGATCTGTCTCCCGGATTTTTTCGGCCAGTTCCATGCCGGACATCTGCGGCATATCAATGTCCAGATATAAAATGTCAAAATCACGGTCTTGCGCCGCCAGATAGACTGCCGCACAGTCGAACTCCTGTACGTTCAGTTCTGTGCCGTTCTCCGCGCCAAACCGCGCCAGTGCCTGTTTCAGTTGGTCTCTTTCTTGTTTTTCATCGTCCACAATGCCGATTCGGATCATCGTGCGTTCCTCCCTCCGCGCAAGGATCTATACAAATATGATATACCCCCGAACGCAGCCGCGTCAACCTTTTACGAGCGAATCGTCCAATTTTTCCAAGATATTTCAGGTGGCAGTTGCCGCAGTTGCAGCCGCCGTAGATGGGATCATTACCCGTACCGTCTATCCCGAAGTGCCGCCGCGGGTGGAATACGCTCTCTCCGACTTAGGCGAATCCATGCGTCCCATCATGGATGCAATGGAGATTTGGGGGACGGCATATAAAAAATCGAAGGAATAAAAAAGCAGCACAGCCCCCGCCAGAAACTCATAGAGCTTGGCGGGGGCTGTACTATTTTAATCAGCCAATATTTAAATCAGGCCCATCAGGCTGGGCAGGCCCAGAGACAGGGCCGGGATGTAGGTGACAGCCAGCAGGGCGGCAACCAGTGCCACAAAGTAGGGGATCAGCTTGGACGTGACCTGCTCGATGGAGACATGACCGATGCCGCAGCCGACGAACAGAACCGAGCCGACCGGCGGGGTGATGTTGCCCAGGCACATATTGAAGATCAGCATAACGCCGAACTGGATCTCCGTCATGCCAAAGCTGGTGGCGATGGGCAGGAAGATCGGGGTGAAAATCAGGATGGCCGGGGTGATGTCCATGAACATGCCGATGACCAGCAGGATGATGTTCATGAGCAGGAAGATGATGTACTTGTTTTCAGTCAGGCTCATCAGGCCGTTGGAGATGGCTGCCGGGATGCCGGAGTAGGCCATAACGAAGGACATGGCAGAGGAGGCAGAAATCAGGAACAGG
>ERZ832522.1952-NODE-1952-length-26381-cov-11.227228_pt1 | contig 26381 bp, 20 predicted proteins | sample MGYA00519951_ERZ832522 | MGnify/ENA primary metagenome ERZ832522 (study PRJEB31850, sample SAMEA3708728) | human gut metagenome | biome: human gut; feature: human-associated habitat; material: faeces | place: China | collected 2014 ... | reverse complement strand
CGAGTTTCTTCATCTGTTTGCCCAGTTCCTTGATGTCGTAGCAGACGATGCGGTTATTGACGTTCACGTTAGTGCGATGGTTGAACAGGTTCAGACTGCCCTTGACGTAGATTTCCAGAGCCGTGGCAACATGATGGGCTTCTTTTTCATCCTGCTGGAGCAGGGCATTGTACAAATCCTCAAGGATCGGCATATTCTCCGGGCAGGGATCAGCGAAATATTTGCGGTAGATCAAATGGACACAACGGTCAATGACCGTCTTTTCCACCGGGAGCAGACCTTCCTTGCCGCCGACCACCAGTTCACACAAGGAAAGAATAAAGTCTGCTTTCAGGGACAGCGGGTTATCTTCCTCTGAATAGTTGGCGTTAATGTCCATCGGGTTGATGAACTGGGTGCTGTTGGGCGAGATTTTGATAACCTGACCTTTCAGCCGATTCACCAGCGGGGAGTATTCGCCTTCGGGGTCGTTCACAATAATATCATCGTCTGTCACGAGAAATGCGTTGGCGATTTCACGTTTTGCCGAGAAACTTTTGCCGGAGCCGGGAGTGCCGAGGATAAGGCCATTCGGATTTTTTAGCTTTTTTCTGTCCACCATGATGAGGTTGTTGGAAAGCGCGTTCAGGCCGTAATACAGGCTTTCCTTGCTAGACTGATAAAGCTCCTGTGTGGTGAACGGAATGAAAATGGCCGTGCTGCTGGTGGTCAGACCGCGCTGAATCTCGATCTGGCAGTCAGCCAGCGGCAGAGAAGACATAAGACCCTGCTCCTGCTGGTAGTCCAGTCTGCACAGATTGCAGTTATGCTTTTGCGCAATAGAACTGGCCTGAAAGATGTTGTTTTCCAGTTCCTGCTCCGTGCGCCCGGTGTTCAGAACGAGGAATGTCACCAAAAACATTCGCTCGTTCTGCGACTGCAATTCCTTTAACAAGGCTTTGGCATCCCTGCCGTAAGTTTTCAAATCTGACGGAAGAATGTCAATATCATACCCGGAACGGATGGCCTTTTTCTGTTCCTCAATCTTCATGCGGTCAAGGTCGGTGATTTTCCGCTTAATGGTCTTGATCGCTTCGTTGTGGTCGATACTCTGAATGTGCAAATTGACGACAATCCCGTTTTCCGCTTCCATAAAGTCGGCAAGCATACGGCCGGTTCCGCGCGACCTATGAGAAGGATTATGAAGAAAAAATGCTCAAGGTGGACACCTGGTTTGAAAATGGCATACCAATTTATGCGGAAGTATGCTATAATGGTCAGCGTATTCTGAATTTGACGATATCAGAGTTCAGTCTGAAATAACGGAAGTAAATTTACATGGATTATTTAAAGAGAACCTGGGCGGATATTTCGCTCGACAACCTGAATCATAACTACCAGCAGCTCCGGGCGAAGATCCCATCCGGCTGCCGCCTTCTCGGCGTGGTCAAGGCTGACGCCTACGGCCATGGTGCCGTGCCCATCAGCCGCCATCTGTGCGAGCTGGGCGCGGAGTTCCTTGCCGTCTCCAATCTGGAGGAGGCCATGCAGCTCCGCCGCGGCGGCATCCGCCGTCCCATCCTGATTCTGGGCTATACGCCGCCTGCCTATGCGCGCGATCTGGTCGCCATGGGACTGCGGCAGGAGGTCCACAGCCTCGAGTATGCCCGCGCGCTGCACGAGGAGCTCAAGGGCTCAGAGCGCCGCCTCAAGGTCCATATCAAGTTGGATACGGGCATGTCGCGTCTCGGCTTCTTTGCCTATGACCACCCGAAGACGGTCGAGGAGCTGAAGGAAGTTGCGCAGATGCCCAAGCTTCTCATCGAGGGAATTTTCATGCATTTCCCGGTCGCGGATTCCATCGACGGAGCCGACGCGAATTTTACGCATACGCAGTTCGAGCGCTTCACGCAGATGCTGAGCGCCCTCAAGGGCGTGGGCATCGAGCCGGAGATCCGCCACTGCTGCAACAGCGGTGCGACCATTCTCTATCCCGAGTATGCGCTCGATATGGTCCGCCCCGGCATCGCGACCTACGGTGTGCTCCCGTCGGAGGACCTGCGCGGCATGATCGATCTGCGGCCCGTGATGTCCCTGCGCTCCACGATCTTCCAGATCCGCGATTTTGAGCCGAATATCACGATCAGCTATGGCCGCACCTACACGACGGAGGACCCGGCCCGCATCGCCGTCGTCGGCATCGGCTATGCAGACGGTTTCCCGCGCAGCCTTTCGAGCAACGTGTCATTCCTGCTGCATGGCAGGCGCGTGCCGCAGGTCGGCCGCATCTGCATGGACATGTGCATGGTCGATATCACGCGCGTGCCGGAGGCAAAGGTCGGCGACGTCGTCACGGTCTTCGGCGAGGATGGCGGCGACAGCATCGAGCTGACGAGCCTTGCCAACCGCCTCGGGACCATTCCGTATGAGCTGATGTGCGGCATCAACAAGCGTATTCCGCGCATCTATCTCAACGGCGAGGACGAGACCGAGGTCCTGCAGTATATTGTCTGATTCTGACCTGCGGCGAACCGGGTGTTCGCCGCAGGAAAATTTTACACAAATCCATCTTGACAATACCCGATGTCTCCGGTAAAATACACTAGGATATACGGGAAATGAGAACCGGATATCCGGACCGCCTTTGGGCGGATTTCTTTCCAACATGAGTTAGCGCTGACTAACCAAAACCGGCGGCAGAACGGAAGCGAGGCCACCCCCTCCGGGCGGAGCATGCGTCGATGGGATGCGGCCTTGAGTTAGGCGGGACTAACCAGAATTCACAGGAGGAAATAGCATGTTGAATCGATGGAAACGGCTTCTGGCTCTGCTGGCATCCGTGGCCGTGCTGTTCTCGCTGTGCACCGCCGCTTCGGCAGCGCCGGGCGGCATATATGCCGGCGTGGCGGAACTGGCAGACGCGCAGGACTTAAAATCCTGTTGTAGCGATACAGTACCGGTTCGATTCCGGTCGCCGGCATTAAGAGGTCTCAAGTGTTGAAGTTCGTTCAGCATCTGGGGCTTTTTATTTTGTCAGAAATTACTTTAGGATTTTTGATTTATAGAAAAAGTTTGAAATTTATAGATAAAATAGCGCAAATTGTGGAAACTTGACAAAAGCTTGAGAAGACACTGGGGAACCGCCGGTTCTTAGAAATCAACAGTTGTATTTCGTTCTGATTTATCAGATAAGAAATGCGACTGTTGATTTCTTAGTACCGCTGCGTGTGACACGTAGCGAGAGCGTGTCTTCGAAAATTTTGTTAAGTTTCCACAATTTTCATAACTTAAATTTGAATTTCGACTAATTCTATGCTTTCTTCACCGGAGCCTGATATCTTGCGGTTGATTCACGCTCGATCAGTGTAGCGCGGAGCTGTGTACGGCAGATTGGAATGTGATGTACCAGGGAGTTTAAAATGACATAAGCACATTTTCCGAGTTCACTGCGTTCCTGCCGGATCGTGGTAAGCGGTGGCTCTAGCATGGAGGAGATCGGAATGTCATCGAATCCGACCACGCTGATATCTTCCGGCACGCGGAAACCGCGGAGCTTGCATTCCGTGATAACACCGGATGCGATCAGGTCATTACCACAGATGATCGCAGTAGCACCCGCACCCAAAAAAGTAGGAACGTGATACTTTGCACTGTCTGCCACATAATAGCCGTAAGCGGTCAGGTCTTTATTGATCTCAAGACCATGTGCTTTCATGCTGTTATAGTAGGCTTCCTGACGCTGCTCGGATACCATGGAGTGCAGGGAACCATTTAAAAAGGCAATTTTTTTGTGACCGAGTGTGTAGAGATGGTCAACTGCCGCATCGATTCCCTCATAGTTGTCCGTTCCAATGTAAGCAACATTCGGATTCTTCCTAATATAATTGTCGAAGAGAACAGTCGGCATGGTGGTTTGTTCTAACTGTTTCATCCATTCGTCGTGAAGGGCGAAGCCGACAAGAAAGGCTCCGCAGAAACCATTCTTTAACATATAGGTGTCATATTTTTCTGCGAGCTGGAATGCCGGTGTGACCGGAATGACTGTCACATCCCAGTTGTGGCGGAACGCATTCTGTTTGAATCCCAGGACAATTTCATAACCAAACTGTGTGGCAGCTTCATAGTCCATATTTTCAATGAAAATCGCGAGCTTGCGGTTTTCTACTTTTTTTGATCGTTTGGTCGCATATCCCATTTCCACTGCGGTATCTAAGACCATCTGTCTTAATTCATCACTGATATCGCTTGCTCCGTTCAAACCTTTGGAGACAGTGCTGACGGATACACCCAGACGATTTGCTATATCTTTGATCGTAGCCAAGTCTTTATCCTCTTTGTTATTATTATTCGATACTTCCCTTATTATATAGAATCGAATTTCTGTTTTCAAGCAGTCTGCTCAGAGATTTCAAAAAAGTTTCGAAACAAAACGAGAAAAACTTGTCATTTTACACAAAAAAACGAATATAAAAACGTGAAAAATAGCAAAATCGATATTAATATTTGCAAATTCGTTGACAAAAACGTTTCCATGAACTAAAATTACCTCAGATACGAAAATTCACGAAACAATTCGTATAGGTTTTGAATGCGGGATCATTCCAACAGAACGGGAGGAAATGAATTGGAATCAAAAGAATTGACCAGGGGAGCAGGAGTCCTGCTGGCAATCACAAGCTTACCATCTTCATATGGAATAGGAACATTAGGGGAAGCTGCATTCCAATTTGTTGATTTACTTGTCGATCTCAAGCAGAGGTACTGGCAGGTGCTTCCGATCGGTCCTACCAGTTTTGGAAACAGTCCGTATCAGTCCTACTCCGCATTTGCCGGAAACCCATATCTCATTGATCTGGATGATCTGGTGAAGGATGGATTGTTACAGGAGACGGAGATCCGCAGTTTTAACTGGGGAGCGGATGATGCAGATATTGATTATGCAACCATCTATGAGAACCGTTACAAGATTTTACGAATGGCTTTTTCGAGATTTCCTGCGGAGAGTGAAGACTTCCTTGCTTTTACAGAAAAAAGCGACAGATGGCTGTCTGATTATTCTCTTTATACCGCATTGAAACGGCATTTTGGAGATATAGAATGGCAGAGCTGGGACGTGCCGCTCAGGGACAGAGATCAGGAGGCAGTGAAAGAGTATCAGGAAATATTACATAATGACATCATGTTTTGCAAATTTTGCCAGTACGAGTTTTTTAAGCAGTGGATGCAGCTGAAGCAGTACGCAAATAGCCGTGGAGTCCAGATCATCGGTGATATGCCATTATACGTGGCGTCAGACAGCGTGGATGTATGGGCGCACCGTGAGATGTTTTTACTCGGACCGGATGGAAGACCGAATGTGGTCGCAGGGGCAGCACCCGATGCATTTTCCGAGAGCGGTCAGGTATGGGGCAGTCCGGTATATGACTGGAACGTCATGGAAGAGGATGGCTTTGCATGGTGGAAGGCAAGAATGCTTGAGAACATGGAATTATTTGATGTGATCCGGTTAGACCATTTTTCCGGTCTGGTCCGTTATTACACCGTTTCTGCAGATGCAGAAGACGGAAGAAATGGCAAGTGGAGCAAAGGACCTAGCAGGAAACTGACAGATGCCATGACAGAGGTTCTGGGTGATACGCGGGTGATCGTGGAAGACATTGGACCAAAGGGTGGGCTTCCGGGAGTGAAAAAGTTAAAGACAAAAACCGGATGGCCGGGCATTAAGATTTTGATGTTTGCCTTTGATGATGACACCGCGAATGAGCATCTCCCACATAACTATCAGGACACGAACATGGTCGTATATGCAGGAACTCACGACAACGAAACGATCGTTGGTTATTTCCGGGATAAGTCAGATTACGAACTGGCATATCTGTATGAGTATCTGAACATTCATTATAAAGAAGAAATACCGGATGCACTGATCCGGGCAGCCTATGCAAGTATCGCAGATGTGGCCATTATCCAGATGCAGGATCTGATGAAGCTTGGAAACGAAGCCAGAATGAACGCACCTTCCACGGTGGGACGCAACTGGCGCTGGCGTATCGGAAAAGATACTTTGAGCGAAGAACGGAGAGCATGGATACGGACTCTGGCAACCGTATATCGCAGATAACAAATACGCTATAAGATGCATAAGCATTTTATATAGAAGTCTTATTCTAAAAAAGGAGAGGAATCAAATGAAAAAGAAAGCAATCTCATTATTACTTGTTGCAGCTATGACAGCTACAATGACAGCAGGCTGCGGCGACAAACAGGAAGCAGCAGACAACACAACTGCAGGAAACGATGCGGCACCTTCTACAGAAGCAGCAGCATCTGATGATGCAGCAACAGAAGAAGAAGAGGAAGCATGGAGCGGTACATTGACTGTATGGAGCCCACAGGAAGATCAGGATACAGGCTGGTTACAGAAAGAATGTGACGCATTCAATGCGGCTCATCCAAACTGGGATGTCACATTTGAGTATGGTGTATGTGCAGAGGGTGATGCAAAAGCTACTGTCACAACAGACGTTGAGGGATCTGCAGATGTCTATATGCTGGCAAACGATAACATCCCTGATTTAGTAGCAGCAAACGCACTTGCTGAGCTCGGCGGATCTTATCTTGATTATGTAACAAGCACAAACTCCGATTCCATTACAGCATCTGTTACATACAATGATGCAGTAGTAGCATTCCCATTTACATCTAATACATGGTTCATGTACTATGATAAGAGTGTATTCTCTGATGAGGATATCAAGAGCTTTGACACAATGTTGGAGAAAGGAAAAGTTGCCTTCCCATTATCTGATTCCTGGTACATTCAGGCATTCTATGTTGGAAATGGCTGTTCATTATTCGGAGATGGTACAGACGCAGCAGCAGGTATCGACTTCGATGGAGAAAAGGCAGCAGCTGTTACAGATTACTTAGTTGATGTAGTTGCAAATCCTAACTTTATCAATGATGCAGACGGAGCTGGTCTTGCAGGTTTACGTGACGGAAGCGTAAACGCTGTATTCTCCGGTACATGGAATGCAGAAGCTGTAAAAGAAGCACTTGGTGACAACATGGGTGTTGCAGCACTTCCATCATTTAACTTAAACGGAACAGACTGCCAGATGAAATCTTTCATCGGATCTAAAGCAATCGGTGTAAACCCAAATGCTGAGAACATGCAGGTTGCTATGGCATTGGCAGCTTACCTTGCAGGTGAGGACGCTCAGAAAGATCACTACGATATGAGAAACATCCTTCCTACAAACACAAACGTTGCAGTTGATGATGAGATCGCAGCAGCAGTTGCAGACGTAATGATCAACACATCTATCATGCAGCCATTAGTACCTGAGATGAGTAACTACTGGTCACCAGCTGAGAACATGGGTAAAGCACTTGTAGCTGGCGAGGTCACACATGATAACGCTGCAGAAAAGACAGCAGATATGAATACAGCAATGAACACAGACGCAGCACAGTAAAAAGAATACAGAAGATTCTTACATGCAAAATACAAACCTCGGGGCGCATGAGCGCTCTGAGGATTGTTTGATACTAAGGAATCTATTTTTATTTTAAGGAGGCCCATAACGTGATACAGGCTGGAAAAAGAAAAAAAGAGTTTGCGGATCCATATACCGTGACCGGTGCGGTTACAAAAGGAAACATCATTACAAAGCTTTCCCTGCTTATTATGGGCTTGGGTAATATCGCACACAGACAGATCGCAAAGGGACTGATGTTCCTGGTTGTTGAGATTGGATATATATGGTTTATGATCCAATCCGGAATTTATAATTTATCCATGTTTCCATCATTGGGATGGAGAGAGCAGGAAAAAGTCTGGAATGAAAAGAAAAGTATCTATGAGTACACTGCCGGTGATCAGTCATCCCTGATCCTGTTGTATGGAGTTGCAACGATTTATATTACATTGATGTTTATCGTTGTGTGGAGAGAGGCAGTAAAAAGCTCTTATAAATCAGAAGTGCTTGCAAAATCAGGAAAGCACCTGAACACCTTTAAAGAAGACTTCAAGAGTTTGTTTGATCAAAATTTACATAAATTATTACTTGCAGCGCCGATCATGGGAGTATTGATCTTTACGATCCTTCCACTGATCTATAATATTTCCATGGCATTTACCAATTACAGCAAGGTAAATGATCATCTGGTATTATTTGACTGGGTTGGGCTTGCAAACTTTGCAAAAATCTTAAATTTGAACGACAGTATCGGTAAGCAGTTCTATTCCGTACTGACATGGACAATCACCTGGGCGATTTTTGCAACAGCATTAAACTATATTTTCGGTATGATCCTTGCAATCGTGATCAACCGTAAAGAGACACATTTTAAGGGATTCTGGAGATTCTGCTTTGTATTATCCATCGCAGTACCTCAGTTTGTTTCCCTGCTGATCATGAGAAGTATGTTACAGCCAACCGGTATCGTGAACACTTTATTATTAAAATATGGTCTGATCGATACGGCGCTTCCATTTTTCTCAAGTGCGACATGGGCCAGAGTGACAGTTATCGTTATCAACCTGTGGGTAGGTATCCCATATACGTTACTTCAGGTAACAGGTATTTTACAGAACATTCCGGGTGAATTATATGAGGCAGCGAAGATTGATGGAGCTAATGCAGTCCAGATATTCTTCAAGATCACATTGCCATATATGTTATTTGTCATGACACCATACCTCATTACACAGTTTACCGGAAATATCAATAACTTCAACGTTATCTACCTGCTGTCCGGCGGTAATCCGACACCGGTGGATGCAACAGCCGGTAAGACAGATCTGCTTGTTACATGGCTGTACAAACTGACCGTTGATAAGAACTACTACAACTTAGGTGCAGTAATTGGTATTATGACGTTCATTGTCCTTGCGATCGTTGCGCTGGTAACATATCGTAATACCGCATCTTACAAAGATGAGGAGGGATTCATGTAATGAGTAAAAAACAAGTGACATCTGGCACAAAAGCAAAGAAAACAATTGTGAATATTATTATCCATATTTTTCTGGCAATCCTGTCATTCATCTGGGTGCTGCCGATTTTCTGGGTAGTCCTGACAAGTTTCCGCGGTGAGAAAGGTTCTTACGTAACCACTTTCTTCCCGAAGACTTATACGATTAACAACTATGTGAAATTATTCACAGATACAAGTATTTTGAACTTCCCGAAAATGTTTGTGAATACTTTTATCATTGCGATTTTTACATGTATCATTTCAACCATTTTTGTACTTTCAGTATCTTATACAATGTCAAGAATGCGTTTTAACATGAGAAAACCATTTATGAATGTCGCAATGATCCTCGGATTGTTCCCATCCTTTATGTCCATGATCGCTGTTTACTATATTTTAAAGGCTCTTGGACTGGCAGAGGGATCTATGATCCGTATCGCTTTGATCGTCGTATTCTCAGCAGGATCCGGTGTTGGATTCTATGTTGCAAAAGGTTTCTTTGACACGATCCCGAAGGCGCTGGACGAGGCTGCGATCATCGATGGGGCAACAAGATGGCAGGTATTTACCAAAATTACCGCGCCACTCAGTAAACCAATTATTGTTTATACCATTTTGACATCCTTCATGGGACCGTGGGTAGACTTCATTTTTGCAAAGGTTATCTGCCGTGCTGATGCACAGTACTACACCGTGTCTATCGGTCTTTGGAAGATGCTTGAAAAAGAATACATTGACAGCTGGTATACCTGTTTTGCCGCAGGCGCAGTTGTGGTATCCATTCCGATTGCAATTCTGTTCTTACTGACACAGAAATTCTATGTAGATGGAATGAGTGGAGCTGTAAAGGGTTAACCCGGGCAGCGGATAAGTTTTGGCTGTGTGTGGGACTGTTGTATGAGAGTGAAAATCTTGATACAGCAGTCCCTTTTTATGTAAACATAAAAACGCTCCGCGAGGATGCGCAACTCGCGGAGATGAATATATAGCTACGCTATCCGCTCGTGTGCGAAAGTGTGCGCAAGCGCACACTTTGTTGTATAATACGAAGAAGAGAAGCTTTAAATGATATGAGAAAGGCATGGTTATAGGAATGAAAAAACGTTTGATTGCAGCCCTGTTAGCAGGAATGATGTTGGTACAGACAACCGCTTGTGGAAATAGCATCAGTGGAACCGTAGGTACTGTGGATAATACAGAGACAATGTCGGAGAGTGGAACAGAGGCAGATACAGAAAAAGAAGGGGATGAAGTTACTGCATTATCTCTGATGCAGCAGGTCAATACAGCAGAAGAGAATGTGATTGATGACAATTACCGAACTTATTATGAAGTGTTTGTTTACAGTTTTTATGACAGTGACGGGGATGGAATCGGTGATCTGAAAGGACTGACGGAAAATCTCGATTATATCAATGACGGTGATCCTGAGACGGACACGGATCTGGGATGCAATGGTATCTGGCTGATGCCGATCATGCCGTCCACGACGTATCACAAGTATGATGTGACGGATTATGAAGCAATCGATCCGGAGTACGGGACGATGGACGATTTTACGACACTTGTAGATGAATGCCACAAGCGCGGAATCAACGTGATCATTGATTTTGTCATGAACCACACATCTTCACAGCATGAGTGGTTTCAGACTGCGTACAAGTATATCCAGAGCCTTCCGGAGGGAGCAGAACCGGATGCGTCAGAGTGTCCTTATGTAGATTATTATAATTTTTCCAAAGAAAAACTGGGCGGTTATTATCCGGTGGAAGGAACCGACTGGTATTATGAAGGACAGTTCTGGAGCGAGATGCCGGATCTGAACTGGGATAATGAAATGTTAAAGACAGAGTTTGAACAGATCGTGCAATTCTGGCTGGATCTCGGAGTGGACGGTTTCCGCTTGGATGCAGTAAAGGAATTTTATTCGGGCGCAGATGATAAAAATATTGCAGTCCTGACCTGGTTTAATGACATGGTGAAATCCAAAAAAGAGGATGCATATCTGGTTGGAGAGGCATGGAATGATTACAGTGTCTATGCGAAATATTATCAGAGTGGCATGGACAGTTTCTTTGATTTTACTTTTGCGGATAAGGACGGTATCATCGCAGACACAGTAAAGGGAATCAATGGCGCTTCTGCTTACGGAAAGAGTCTTGTCAATACGCAGGAGCTTTACGGCAGCTACAGCGATACTTACATTGATGCACCGTTTTACACCAATCATGATATGGCGCGGAGCGCAGGTTATTATTCCGGCGATTACAGTGAAGCGCAGACAAAGCTTGGAAATGCAATGAATCTTCTGATGTCGGGAAGTGCATTTTTGTATTATGGGGAGGAGCTTGGAATGAAAGGCTCCGGAAAAGATGAAAATAAGCGTGCTCCGATGTACTGGTCGACAGATGCCGATGCCACGGGTATGTGTGACGGACCAAAGGATATGGACGAGGTCAAAATGAAATATGGAAGTCTCAAGGAGCAGGAAAACGATGGAAATTCCATTTATAACTTTGTGAAACAGACGATCGCATTGCGGAATGAGTATCCGGTGATCGCCAGAGGAAAGGTCGCATTTGATGAGGGAATTTCGGATGATACGGTATGCGTGATCCGGAAAACCTGTGATGAGGGACAATTGACGCTGGTGTTCAATATTTCAGAGAAGGCACAGACGGTCGATTTCAGGAAATCAGCTCTCGGAGCAACGGAAGACAGGAAATATCCATTGCAGATCGCAGGGGAGCTTCTGACAGGAACGGAAGCTGCCGTTCTGGATGAAGAACAGCTTACCATACCTGCGTATTCGGTCGTGATCTTAGAGTAAAAAAGAATACTTTTCCGGATAACAGAAATCCCCGATATGAGAGAATCTATTGGGGATTTTTACTTGAATCTGTGCTTTTTTGGTATATAATAGTAATATCAAAGACGGAAAATACAGGTGTTGTGGAAATGCGTGTGTTTAAGAGAAAATCTGGAGGAACAATAGATGAAGCGGAAAGTCAGAACAAGAAAGCTGGGGATCAAATTTAAAATACTGATCCCGGTATGTGTATGTGTACTCGTTGTCTGTGTGGTTATGGGAATAAATTCTTATAGACATATCAAAGACGGCATGGTTGAGATGGGCGTTCAGGAGGCAGACATGGCGGCAGATCTGACACTTCGTATGTTAGATGGCGACGAGGTGGAGCAGATCGTTCCGGGGGCAGAAGAAAGCGATGCATATAAAGGAGTTCTGGCAGCTTTAAAAAATATGAAGGACAGCTGTGGGATCGCATATCTGTATACTTTATATACCGATGGGACGAATGTTTATTACGGAGTAGATGTGGAAGCAACCGAAGATGTAAGTTATCTCGGTGATCCTTTTGCTGACTCTTATGAGGAGTTAAAATCTGTATTTGAGGGACAGGAATATGTGCAGGATTATATTGATGAGACGGAGGATGGAGACCTGATCACAGTCTACAAGCCGATCACAAACAGCGCAGGAAAAGTGGTGGCAGTTCTGGGGTGCGATTATGATGCATCTGATATTACTGCCCGGCTTGAGGCATCACTTGTGGGAGTGATCAAGATCGGTGTGGTCTGCATTGTTCTTGCAGTAGCGGCTCTCAGTATCATTATTTCAACGATCACGAGAGGGCTTCAGAAAGTGGACGACAAGATTTATGAGATCGTGCATAATGAGGGAGATCTGACACAGAAGCTGGACATCCACAGTGGAGATGAGATGGAACTCATTGCAGGGAATGTCAATGCTTTATTGGAATACATACGGGGAATCATGTTGAAGATCTCTGATAATTCAGAACATTTAAATGGTTCATCACAAAAGATCGCACAAAACCTTGCAGCAGCAGAGGTGAATATCACAGATGTTTCCGCAACTATGGAGGAAATGAGTGCGGCAATGGAGGAGACAAACGCTTCACTGGAGCAGATCAGCACCTCAGTGGGACAAGTTTATACATCCATTGAAAACATGGCAGCACGTGCAGAACATGGGAAAGATTCTTCCGGTGAAATGAACGGGCGGGCAGCCAGTGTCCGCACAGAAGCCTTAAATAAACAGCAGGAGGTTGCGGAGCAGACAGCCGAAATGGCACGGACATTGGATGAGAAGATCGAGCAGTCCAACGCAGTGCAGAAGATAGCACAACTTACAGCCAATATTATCGAGATCACCGATCAGACTAATCTGCTGGCATTAAATGCGAGCATTGAGGCAGCAAGGGCAGGAGAGGCAGGAAAAGGATTTGCAGTCGTGGCAGATGAGATCGGAAAACTTGCTGCCAATTCGGCAGAAGCTGCAGAACAGATACAAAAAGTGAGTGCAGCGGTAGTTGAGGCTGTGAATGGTCTGGCACTTGCGGCAGAAAATATGGTCGAATTTGCGGGAATAACTGCTGTGGATGGTTATCAGCAGTTAGTGGAAATGAGTGAGTGTTACAGCAAAGATGCAGGTGATATGAATTCCATTATGGAAGAGTTCACAAGTGCTGCAGGCGAATTGCAGAAAGCCATGGACGAGATCAGGGAATCAACGACAGCAGTCAGTGCAGCTGTCGAAGAGAGCGCAAAGGGCATTGTGAATGTGGCAGAAATGTCCACAGATCTTACCGGAAGTGTCGGCGATATCCAGAAGGCGGCAGATCATAACAATGAGATCGCAGATCTGCTTGATGCTGAGGTGAAACGCTTTAAGCTGGAGTAACGGAGATTGTAAATCATAATTGAAATAAAAAATCGTGCAAACAGAAACGTAATATTGTGTTTGCACGATTTTTTTATTACATAATCGATAGGTGTTTAGTTCATAACATAATGGAAGAAATCAACGGCATTCTCTTTGTTATCAGCTGCGTATGCAATTCCGAAGCAGACTGTTCCGGTGTAGTAGCCATAGTCAGAAAGCCATTGGTTGTCGTTCAGTTCCAGACCGCATGGGAGTGTCTCGCCGGTTTCGGAATCTGTTGCATAGACAATCATATCTTTGTACTGTTCTAATTCATCCGCTGTTAAATAATCTGTAAGAGGCATGAGACTTCCGGCATCAGCGTATAGCTGGAACACAAATTCCGGTGCAAAAAGAACGTCGGCACCACCGACAGAAAGTTTTAAAGTCAGTTTCTGGTCACTGTAGTAGTTTGTGGAGTAATTATCGTCATCAGAAAAAGTGATGGAGGTATCTACGGTAACTTCTTCTTTCTTTGTAAAGCCTTCCTGTTCAAAAAATTCATCTGTGGAAGAAACGTTTTCTTCATAAGGATTCAGAGTATTTACCATCACTATATCTAAAACACTTTCCCTATAGGCAGCATAATGTACGATCATGGAAATGACAAACGCCACAAGGCAGATGGCAGCAATGATGTGCCAGCGGTAATAGTCCCAGATATATTGCACCTTTGCTTTGCGGGAAAGGTCTTTGAATGCAGTTTTCTTTTCCATAGGAAAACCTCCGTAATTTAAATTATAAAAAAAACGAGTTCCTTTCGAAACTCGTTCCCCTAAAAAAGCGGGTGATGGGAATCGAACCCACGTATCCAGCTTGGAAGGCTGATGTTCTACCATTGAACTACACCCGCAGATGCCCAGTTCCGGAATCGAACCAGAGACACAAGGATTTTCAGTCCTTTGCTCTACCAACTGAGCTAACTGGGCTTGTTGCTCACAACAAAGATTATTTTAAAGGAAGGAACCTTTGTTGTCAAGCAAAAAATGAAAATTATAAATAAGGAAGAATATCTTCACAGTAGCAGCGCAGTACCTCTCCGACACTCCAGGCCTGAGCATAACAGCCACGGGGATTGTGAGGTGCATCCCCGTCAAAGATTTCAGAGATGGAACCGATACAGCCGGAATCCGTCAGATGTTTTCTCACAGGCTCTAACATGCGGACGGCATTTGCGGCAGCAGAGGAGGAGTGGTGGTTCACTTTCATATAGGCACTGAAAAATCCACCGAGCAAAAAGCCCCAGGCAGTTCCCTGATGGTAAGCGGCATCCCTCTTTGCAAGAGCACCGCAGTAAATGCCATGGTAGTCCGGATGATCCGGTGCGAGAGAGCGAAGTCCACAGCCGACAAATAACTCTTTTTCCACAAGTGCGACAACTGCTTTTTCCTGTTCCTCCGGGAGCAGGGAAAATGGAAGGGATACTGCATAAATCTGGTTTGGACGGATATGGTCGTCCGGCTCGTCACCATCCACAACATCAAACAGGCACTGGTTGGAGGAATCCCAGAACTTTGCGTTGAAGGATTCTTTTACCTGTTCAGCGCGTGTGCGGTAGGCAGAAGCATCTTCGTCAAATTTTTCGCAGAGTGATTCCATGATCCGTAAAGCGTTATACCACAGTGCGTTGATCTCTACCGGTTTTCCGTGGCGTGGTGTTGCTACCCAGTCACCGACGCGGACATCCATCCAGGTGATCTGGTCAAGTCCGCTTCCGGCGTGGATCAGTCCGTCGTCTTCCATATAAATGCTGAAGTCCGTTCCTTTTTCATAGGCGGAGATGATTTCTTTTAAATGAGGGAAAATCTGTTCTTTTACAAAAGCTTCCGCCTCGGCAGCCGGGTTATAATGAAGGTACTGATAGACCGCATAAAAGTACCAGAGAGAGGCGTCCACCGTGTTATAGAGCGGCGGCATATTGTCATCCGGGAACATATTTGGCACAATTCCGTGGCGGATATATCTGGCAAATGTCAGAAGAATCTCCTCAGCTTCTTTGAAACGTTTCGTGCAGAGCGTCAGACCGGTAAAGGCGATCATTGTGTCTCTGCCCCAGTCGGTAAACCACGGAAGTCCGGCGAGAACGGTCATCATTTTCGTGGACTCGCGGTAAGTCAGAAACTGGTCGCTGGCAAGCACCAGCTGGTTGGCAAACGAGTCGCGGTATCCGGCTTTTTCAAAAAGTTCTGCATGGCAGCGGGCATTTTCCTCTAAAATGGAAAATGCTTCCGTAGCAGACACAGGGGCAGGACGCTCGTTCACGTCACCGATACTGCACAGGATGGAAACTTTTTTGGTTGTGTTGGCAGGAACTGCAATGGACAGGTCAACCGGGCAGTAATGGCAGTCAAGCCCATCTGTCTCAAGATCCACTTCAATCTGTAACTGCATGTCGATGTCATAAACAGTTTCACGTTCGGAAAAAGTTCCTTCACTTGTCTGAAAACGAATGGCAATATCTTTATTTTTTTCCGGAACAAGATAAAATGTCCTGTCTTCTGTAAATGTCTCAAATTTTAAAGTGTCCGGGGTGCTGCTCTCACTGTGCTCGCGGTAGTTGAAAAGCGGTGTGAGCGTAAAGGTACAGTCGTTGTCCCCGGCGGTCAGTTCATAGGCGACTGCGCAGACATTGGCGTTCCTTTTTAATGTGATGTGCTTTTCAAAAGAAAAATTGTCTGTCTCATAGGTGTAGTGCACGCTTCCGTCATAGATAAAGGAAGTGAGAAACTTCTGTCCCTCTGTGTAAACCGTTTTTCCGGAAGCACAGTGCTGGGAAGTCTCAAAGGAAACCGTGCTGGTTCCGACAGTGACTGTTTCGTTGATCTTGGAAAAAACGAGATAGCGCTCAATTGGTGCATGGAGGCTCGCAATCAGGTACCCCTGATGTGTACGGCTGTGTGCGCCGATCATTGAGCTTCCTGCGTATCCGCCAATGCCATTGGTGACTGCCCACTCACGTTTGATCCCTTCTTTGAATGTTGTCCAGTCTTTCTGGGTATACTGATATGTGATCATTCTTTTCCTCCTGAACGAAAAAATACGAAAATTTCTATTATCTTATTTTACATGATAAAAAAGAAGTTGTACAGAGGGAAAAAAGCGTATATAATTATCATTACGAAATTTTGTTTGGAGGAAATGATTATGCAGGAAAAATTAGTTATTGTTCCGAAAAAAACAACAGGTGGACATAAGGCAGGAATGATCGCATTTTTTGTTTTAACCTGTCTTTGTTTAGTACTTAGTATGTTTGTATCACCGGTTATGTTTCTGGTGCCGACGATCATCTTTGGTGTGATCTGGTATCTGTTTGCATTTCGCAGTGAAGTGGAGTATGAGTATACATATTATGATGGCGACCTGAGATTTGCGAAGATCAGGAATAAAGCAAAGAGAAAGAAAATTGCCTATCTTAGTATGGATGATGTGCTGACCATTGCCCCGAAGGGTGACCGCAGCATTTACAAGTATGAGAATGACAGATCGGTTACAGTGAAAAACATTGCGTCCGGCAATGCAGATGCAAAACTTTATGAGGCAGTCTGCAAGGGCGAAAATGGTATCACAAGGTATGAGTTTGAGCCGGATGAGGACATGTTAAATGCCATCATGGTAAAATATCCAAGAAGCGTTATAAAGTAACAGGATCGCGATTACGAAAAATACTGTGGCTTATCGGCTGCACAGTGGAGGATTTATGTTAGAGTTAAGAAATATCACCTATGAAGTAGATGATAACAACGAGAATAAAGAGATTTTGAAAAATGTCAGTGTCACCATTGACGATCATTTTGTGGCGATCACAGGACCAAACGGCGGTGGAAAATCCACACTTGCCAAGATGATCGCAGGAATCATCCGTCCGACAAGTGGGCAGATCCTTTTAGACGGAGAGGATATCACCGGTTTAAACATTACGGAGCGCGCCAGAAAAGGAATCAGTTTTGCATTCCAGCAGCCGGTCCATTTTAAAGGGCTGACCGTAAAAGACCTCATCACGATCGCCGCAGGCAAGGAGATGAGTGTGAATGAGATCTGCGATATTTTATCGGAGGTAGGTCTGTGTGCGAGAGAATACATTGACCGTGAGATCAACGGAAGTCTTTCCGGCGGTGAGCTGAAAAGGATCGAGATCGCAATGATCACTGCAAGGGGAACGAAGCTTTCTATTTTTGATGAGCCGGAGGCAGGGATCGACCTCTGGAGTTTTAACAGCCTGATCAAAGTATTTGAAAAAATGAGAGATGAGATCAACGGAACGATTCTGATCATATCCCATCAGGAACGGATCCTTGACATTGCGGACAAGATCATCGTCATTGCAGACGGACAGGTGCGCAAGACCGGAACCAAAGCGGAAGTGCTTCCGGAACTTCTGAATACGGCACAGACCTGCCAGACGTTGATCGATAAAGCATAGCCGCACTGGCAGAACAGATTTGTAGTGAGAGAGCTGCTGAAAGGATGATGACCGGCAGAAAACAGCAGCAGGAGAATGAGGAAGAACCATGGATTTAGTACAGAAAAATTTATTAGAACAGGTGGCGGGACTTCATGAGGTTCCGGAAGGTGCCTATAATATCCGTGCCAATGGAAAAAAGGCTGCACGAAACACCACCGCCAATATTGATATTGTCACAAAAGAGGACAAGGACGGAATTGACATCATTATCAAACCGGGAACGGTCAATGAGAGCGTTCATATTCCGGTTGTTTTGAGCGAGAGCGGATTGCAGGAATGTGTATACAATGATTTTTACATTGGGGAGGGCGCAGATGTCACGATCGTCGCGGGATGCGGAATCCACAACTGTGGCGTGGACACTTCCAAGCATGAGGGGATCCACACATTTTATCTGGAGAAAAATGCAAAAGTAAAATACATTGAACGCCACTACGGTGAGGGCGATGGGAATGGTGAGAATGTCATGAATCCACAGACCATCGTGCATTTAAAAGAGGGCGCACACATGGAGATGGAGACAACCCAGATCAAGGGAATCGACTCCACAGTCCGTATCACCAAAGGAGATCTTGCAGACGGAGCTTCCTTAGAAGTGCATGAGAAGATCATGACACACGGAAAACAGTATGCCAAGACAGATTTTGCAATCGATATGAACGGAAAAGACTGCAGCTGTAATCTGGTGTCACGTTCGGTGGCAAAGGGAGAATCCCGACAGGAATTCTTTTCTATTATGAACGGAAACGCAGCCTGTGCAGGCCACAGTGAGTGCGATGCGATCATTATGGATCATGGATGCGTGACAGCAAGCCCACAGCTTACCGCCAATAATATTGACGCAAACCTCATTCATGAGGCAGCTATCGGTAAAATTGCAGGCGAGCAGCTGATCAAACTTATGACACTTGGACTTACGGAAAAAGAAGCCGAGGAACAGATCATCAACGGATTTTTGAAATAACAGACTGCCATGGCAGACAATGGAAACAGTTGTCTGTTGTGGCTTTTTCTGTAATAGGAAACGTCAGCTTAGAGCAAAAGGAGAGGAACATGAAATTCTTTCATTTGTCGGATCTGCATATTGGAAAGCAGCTGCATCATTACAATATGATCGCAGAACAGCGGGATATATTAGGGAAAATCGTGGCGTTGGCAGAACGCGAGAAGCCGGATGCGGTTCTCATTGCAGGGGATATCTATGATACGCCGGTGCCGTCTGCGGAGGCAGTGTCAGTGTTTGATGAGTTTCTGACAGCACTGAACGATCTGGAGCCGGAAGTGACAGTCTGCATCATTGCAGGGAATCACGACAGTGCGAAACGGATTGATTTTGCGAGTGATATTCTGGCAAAACACAGGGTGATGATCGCAGGTATGCCGCCGGTTACCCGGGAGGAGACCATCAGAAAAGTGAGTTTTTTTGATGCATACGGCGAGGTATGCATTTATCTGCTTCCTTTTGTGAAGCCTTCCTATGTGAGAAATCTGATCGATGGTGACATTACGACTTATGATGAGGCCGTCCGACTTGTCATAGAGCGGGAGAACATCGACACGGCAAAGCGCAATATCCTCGTAAGCCATCAGTTTTATACTGCTGCGGGCAGGGAGCCGGAGACTTCAGACTCCGAGATCCGCATGGTTGGAGGGATTGAAAATGTGGATACAGCGGTTTTAGAACCGTTTGATTATGCAGCACTTGGACACATTCACAGAAAACAGAAAATAGGGCGTGTACAGAACCGTTACTGTGGAACACTGTTACAGTATTCCGTGAGCGAGGCAGGCGATGAAAAGACCGTGACGATGGTGGAACTTTTGGAAAAAGGAAGCGAACCGCATATCACAGAACTGCCGCTTATGCCAATGCGCAGGGTGCGCAAAATGATCGGACATCTGGACGAGATTTTAAATGCAGCGGCAGAGGACAACTGTCACGATTATGTGAGCATTACATTGACAGATGAGGTGGAAGCGTACCAGCCGAAAGAAAAGTTAGAACAGGTCTATGACCATATTCTGGAGATAAAAATAGACAATGAGCGGACAAGGAAGATTCTGGAGTTTTCGGAAGAGGAAGTGGAGAGCCTCGATCCGTATGATGCGTTTGTGACCTTTTTTCAGGAGATGAACGGAAGGGCGATGACGGAGGATGAGGACAATGTGATCCGCACTGTGATAAACGGGGAAAAGGAGGTGGCAGAATGAAGCCTTTGAAGCTTACCATGTCGGCATTTGGTTCGTATGCGGGAAAAAATGTCATTGATTTTACCGGGCAGCAGCAGGGGATTTTTCTGATCACCGGAGATACCGGAGCAGGAAAAACGACCATTTTTGATGCGATCACTTACGCACTTTACAATCAGACCAGCGGCGGTGAGCGAAACGGAAACATGATGCGCAGCCAGTATGCCAAGCCGGAGACGGAAACCTATGTGGAACTGGAATTTTTATACCGGGGACAGACATACCGCGTGCGCAGAAACCCGGACTATAAGATTACGAAAACACTGAAAAATGGCAAAATCAGGGAACAGAAAGTACCACACAGTGTCGAACTCACCCTGCCGGATGGAACTGTTTTCCCGGAAAAGAAAAATGCTACCGATGCAAAAATTATTGAAATCCTGGGGCTTACCGCAGACCAGTTTTCGCAGATCGTGATGATCGCACAGGGAGATTTTTTAAAGCTTTTGTATACAAAGTCGGACGAGCGGAAAATGATCTTTTCCAAATTATTCAGGACGGACATCTATTGGAAAATCCAGGAAAATCTCAGAAGAAAATCCATGGAAATGGATGAGCGCATCCAGGAGAACGACCGGGCATTTGAGCAGGAGAAAAGCAGGATCATGCCGCTTCCTGAAAGTGAAGAATTACCGCTGGATGAACTTGTGGAGCGATTGCGGGAACGAGTAAAGGATGCGTTAAAAGAGCAGAATCTCCGCAGGGCAAATGTGGAGGAACTGAATAAAAAGATCACAAAGTATGAGGAGATCAATAAACTTTTTGTTTCCCTGGAAAAAATCAGGCAGACTGGAAAAGAGCTGGAAGCAAGGCAGGCGGAATCGAAAGAGCGCAGACAGCAGATCGAAAATGCACGGAAAGCAGATAAAGTGCTTGTTGCAGAGCAGCAGAATCTCAGACAGCAGCAGGAAGTGGAGCAGTCGGCACAGGCGATCGCAAAAATGGGGGAAACACTGGCAGACGATCAGGAGATGTTCGAGACATTAAAGACACAGCTGCAGGAGGCGGAGGCAAAACAGAAAAGAGAAGCGGCAGACACGCAGAAAAAAATGCTTGCGTTAGAGCAGTCATTCCCGTCTTATGAGGCGCTGCAGAATGCACGGTCAGAGGAGCAGCAGGCAAAAAAGGTGTGGGAAGACCTCAGGAAAACATCAGAGGAGTCATTCCATAAGAAAGCGGCTGGGATTGCTGCATTAAAAGAACAGCAGAAGCGGCAGGAGCAGGCCGTGGAGAAAACGAAGAAAAACTGGGAGCAGACATCTCTCAGCGCTTCGGAGTCGGCAAAGCATTATGAGCACATGTATGAAGCCTTTTTAAAAGAGCAGGCGGGGATTCTGGCAGAAAATCTGAGCGCAGGCTGTCCATGCCCGGTCTGCGGTTCAACGATCCATCCGGATCCGGCGAAGCTTTCTGACCATGCGGTGACGGAACTGGAAGTGGAGCAGGCAAAAAAGACAAGGGCTGCAGCGGAAGAAAAGCGCGATCTGGCGTATGCTGCTTTTGAGGCAGAGAAAACAGAAAAGCAGAAGCTTGCGCAGGCAGTCGAGAAAGAGGAAGCTGATTTTGTACTGGCACAGACGATTGCAAAACAGCAGAGAAAAGAAGCAGAGCAAAACTATGTCAGTCTGCAGAAAATAGCGGAACAGATCCGTGAGAAGCTTGTGTATCCATCTCTTGCCGAAGCAAAAAAACAATATGCCGCAATGCAGAAAGCATTGGAGGCGGCAGAGCAGGAGATAGCGAAGAAACGGCAAAAAGTGTCGGAGCTGGCAGAAGCGATGAACACGTTAAAAGGACAGAAACTCGCAGAGGAAGAAAATCAGAAAACAGCAAAAAAGCTTGCAGTAAAAACGGAAAAAGAATATGCAAAACTTTTGGAAAAATCCGGGTTTGTTTCCGAAGAAACATATCACCTTGCGATCCTGCCGGAGCGGAGCAGATCAAAACTGGAGCGGGAAGAGAAAGAGTATGAGTCTCAGTGCTTAAGACAGCAGAGTGAGCAGAAACTTTTGGAGAAACAGGTCAGCGGAAAAACATATACTGATACGACGGAATTAAATGAGCAGCTGAAAATAGAAAAACAGGCATTAAAAGAGGCGGAAAAAACGTATATGGAACTGCACACAGCATATGAAAATGACAGGTCAGTGCTGCAGAATTGTGCCGTCTATCTGGAAAAGGGAAAAAAATTGGAGAGCGAAGATCAGGTCATCAAAAGTCTGTCAAAGACAGCGAACGGAAGACTTTCCGGTTCTGCAAAAATCGATTTTGAAACTTATATCCAGAGGCAGTATTTTAAACAGATCATCCATGAAGCGAACAAGCGGCTCTTGACGATGAGCAATCATCAGTTTATCCTTAAGTTAAAGGAAGAGGCAAACACGGGAAGAAAGACAAACGAAGGACTGGATCTGTCTGTTTACAGTCTTGTGACGGACAGCGAGCGCGACGTGAAAACACTGTCCGGCGGGGAATCTTTTCTGGCAGCACTTGCGATGGCACTCGGATTGTCCGATATCGTGGAGCGGAGCGCCGGGGCGATCCACCCGGATATGATGTTTATCGATGAGGGATTTGGTTCTCTGGATGCGCAGTCGAGACAGCAGGCAATCGAGGTGCTGGCGGAACTTGCCGGTGACAGCCGCATGGTTGGGATCATCTCTCATGTGACGGAACTGAAAGAACAGATCGACCGTAAACTCGTCGTCAGCCGCACGGACAAGGGAAGCAGGGCTGTTTGGACAGAATGAATGTTATCATAGGTAATAGGCACAACTGAAGCAGGTAAGTAAAAAGCAGATTTCGAGCAGGTGCCTTGTTGGAATAGTAATCAGTACGAGGAAAGAACAGATCGCGGTGTTTGCAAAATAGAAGAAAAGAAAGCAGGAAATCGTAATATGGATGAAATGCAGAGACCAATTGGAGTGTTTGATTCCGGTGTTGGTGGAATCAGCGTGCTTCGGGAATTGGTGGCATTGATGCCAAATGAAAATTTTATATTTTACGGGGATTCAAAAAATGCGCCCTATGGAACAAAGACATTAGAGGAAGTGCGAAAACTCACACTGGCAGATGCGGAATACTTAATGACGCAGAATGTAAAAGCACTGGTTGTCGCATGCAACACAGCGACAAGCGCAGCGATTCACATTTTAAGGGAAAAATACCAGAAAGAGATCCCGGTCATCGGAATTGAGCCGGCATTAAAACCGGCAGTGTCTGTAAAAGAAAATCCAAGGGTGCTTGTCATGGCAACGCCTATGACATTGAGGGAAAAAAAGTTCCATAACCTTATGCAGAAATTTCAGGACCAGGCGGAGATCATACCACTGCCATGTCCGGGGCTTGTGGAATTCGTAGAGCGAGGAGAACTTTCCGGGGAAGCACTGGAACATTTCTTAAAAAATCTGTTTGCACCGTATCAGGAAAGAAAAGTGGATGCAGTTGTTCTTGGCTGTACGCATTACCCATTGGTGAGGGAAACCATTCAGAAGGTACTCGGTCAGGGAGTAGCGGTTTTTGATGGCGGTGCAGGAACTGCCAGAGAGACACTTCATAAATTAAAAGAGTATAGTCTGGTTTCGGATGCTGTGACACCGGGAACGGTACAGTTTTATAACAGCGCAGAAGATCAGGCAATGATCCGGTTAAGCCGGTATCTGTTAGAACATGTAAATTAAAATAGATGATTGTGAATAAAGAGGAAAACATAGGGCAGAATAAGATTATACAGATAAGTGTATACAATTTAGAACGTTTTTAAGAGGAATATCCGAAACAAAAACCAATAAAATATTAACGAATTATAAAATAATTTTTTTAGAATTTTAGAAATGTTTTCGAAAACCGACATAATTCGTACACATTTATTTTGTATATTACTATTATCAACAAGAGAACAACAGACAAGCACTTGTTGATGTAAGCATTCAGAATGGTGCTTACTAAAAATGCCAATTTTCCTTTATATAGATTAACATTTTCATAACTAAACTCCTCGAAAAAACAGTCCGCAAGGGCTGTTTTTTCATTGCAAAAAAAGATATGAAATTCACGGATAGAATTTAATGTCTTTGAGTTTTTATAAAAACCAAATCTTCTCATTTGTAGAGGAAATGCTGACCACACCAGCCTGAAGCAGAGCCATGACATCTTCTTTATCGGAAACCAGTCCGCCGGCAATGACAGGAACTGTGGACAGTTTGCAGACCTTTGCAAGGACTTTTGGCATGAGAGCCGGAAGCACTTCGATCAGGTCTGGTTTGGCAGTTCGAAGCTGGTGCTCAATGTTGGAATAAGCCATGGAATCAATGACAAACAGACGAAGGATTGTATACAATCCTAACTCCTTTGCACGTTTGATCAGGGCAGGTTTGGTGGTGATAATTCCATCTGCTCTGGTATATTTTTGGATAAAGTCAACGGCAATCTCTTTGGAACTTAGTCCTGCGATCAGATCAATATGGACCATTGCAATTTTTCCAGAGGATTTCACGGTCTCGACAATGTCTGGAATATTGCAGATGTCACCATATAAAATAAAAATGACATGGCTTTCGCTTGTGAGACACTTTTTTAACCCTTCATCGTCCTTAATAGCTGCGATGATTGGGGAATCTTCGATTGCTTCTTTAAATTCTTTTTTCATAGGGAATTACTCCATTTCGTTTATACTGTTTGATCGGAAAGACGTTTATAAATTTTCTCTACGTTATAATCTGGTGCACACTGTCCGATAGCATCATAGATCTGCCTGATCTGTGACGGTGGTTCCTCCAGCATATCCGCTGTTTCTTCTGCTGTACAGCCTTTTTTGTACTTTTTAATTATGAGTTCAATTTTGCCTTCGAATTTACCTTCAATTCTGCCCTCAATTTTGCCAGCAGTTCGCCCCTCCATAATGCCGGCTTCCCTTGATTCGCGGAGATCATCCGCAAATAATTCGCGCAATGCTTCACACATTTTACGTTCCTCCTTCAATTCCTGCCAGTTCGCACGCATGACAGTATCTGCAAGCGCCTGGAATAATTTTGATTTTTTATTTTCACCGTAGCGTTCTATGAAATTCCTGATCTCTCCGCCTGCCTTCAGATCATTCCGCAGATTATTCAGCCAGTAATTATTGTTTTTTGATAATGCAGGAACAATGATAAGCTGCACCGGAATTGCATCAGCCGTCAGATAGTAGATGCCGCTTTCTATCTTTTCTGCCATTATGCCCCGGTCTCTTTGCAGCTTGTTTAGCATGGCTCTCGGATAATGGTAGCATACAAAAGTGATTGTCAGCTCTGCTGCCGGAAAATCCTGCCAATATTCTTCTAGATCTTTACATGTTTTTTATTTTTGATCAACACATCAATCTGCATTGGCTTTTTGGAAAGCAGATGTTCGGAATCGAATTCCAGATATTCTGCCTCTTCTCCAAACTCAATCTGCAGTGCCGCGTCAAATGCAGGATGCCATTGGATTTTCTCATCGTTTGTGTTCAATCACGTTCCCCCTTTATGATAATAGAATGTGTGGTATTTTTCAATGCGTACAAACTATTTTTCCTATCGAAAATACAGGACAGGATGCTGTAATAATCCATGTTACAATTCATATGCATTGAATTTTTCATCAAAATGGAATCTCGTGCCGAAACGGCTGTGAAATCTGAGATTATATTCTACACCACAAAACGTGGTTTGGAATCTGCAGACAGAAACGAAATAAGAATGTTTGCACCTATGAAAAAGCTTCACAATCACAACCGCATATGTCTGCGACTTTGATGTGCATTCAGTATAGAACATTCCGTCAATTGTGTCAAATATAAACCTGAGTTTAACGTATGAACTGCCGATTGCAGGTGGTGGCACGGATTTTTGTAGGTTATGTCGTATTGTATGCCAACAAATTGTATCGAAATATAAAAAATAGAACTGTTTGTTTTCAGGAGCGCTTCCGCTTGTTGTCGCT
>ERZ832522.1950-NODE-1950-length-26384-cov-6.833112_pt1 | contig 26384 bp, 18 predicted proteins | sample MGYA00519951_ERZ832522 | MGnify/ENA primary metagenome ERZ832522 (study PRJEB31850, sample SAMEA3708728) | human gut metagenome | biome: human gut; feature: human-associated habitat; material: faeces | place: China | collected 2014 ... | reverse complement strand
GCCGGGACAGGCCATTCCCTCCAGAAGATACCCGTTATATTTTCCAGCCTTGGCCATAGTCAGGAGCTTTCTGCATTCCTTAAGGCCCTCGGCGTTGGCTACCTTAATCTCCTTATCGGGATACCGTTCCTTGATCACATTGACCACCGATTTTGCCACGCCCCCGGCCACGGCAAAATTACGGCCGTCTGCGGAAGCGTCGTTGACGCCGTCGGGATCCTCCTCCATGTTCTCAATATCCACATGGCGGGCGTCAAAGATCCCTGCCATCTCCTCAAAGGTCAGCACAAAGTCCACATCACTGCGGATATCCGTCCTCATGGCCTCCAGCTTTTTAGCATGAGCCACACCGTCGGAAATTTCCGGCTCAAAGGCCCCCAGACGGATCCCCACCACAAACTCCGGCGGCGTCACCTTCCGGATCCCATCGATGATATTTTTTGCGATCTGCATATCTTCCGCATTATACAGATCTGTCCTCCGGTTCACCCGGCGGTTAAAAAACTGGCACAACAGGTAATTGTGACAGCCATGGAGCTCCACGCCGTCGTAACCGGCTTCACATGCCCTTCTGGCTGCTTCTATGAAATCCCCTTCGATCTTCTGGATCTCCTCCACAGAAAGCTCCCGCCCATGGCGCTCCCTTCCCTTAAAGACCAGGGAATAATCACTGGGACATACGGGATCCTCTGTTTCAGACACCACCCCGGCGTGGTGGATCTGTAAAAGCAGAGGGACGCCCTCTCCGTGGACTGCCTCCACGATCCGCTTAAGCCCCGGCACATGGGCATCGCTCCAGCTCCCCAGCTGGTCCCGGCTTAAACGGCCATTTTCGCTGACACAGGTGGCCTCCTGGATGATGAGCCCAGGTCCTCCCTTTGCCATGGCCCGGTAATGCTCCACGTTCTTATCCACCACCATGCCGCTTTCATCGCTCCATCCGAAGCAGACCATGGGAGGCACGCAGATCCGGTTCTGGATCTCCAGATTTTTCAGCTTCCATGCAGTAAATAATCGTTCCATTTTCCCCTTCCTTTCCATATATTCATATCGGTCATAACTTGAAATTATATTATATCACATTTTTTGCATTTTTCATAGATTTTTTTCATCTTTTTGCCATAAAAAACTTGAAGTCTGCGGAAGAACTCATTATAATGGAAAAAAATAATTACCGGCCGCAAAAAAGCCCCGGAGGCTCCATTTCCGGCAAAAGCGGCAGAACGGAGGAAAAATCTATGGCAGCAAAAAACATCGACTGGGCCAATCTCGGATTCGGCTATATGACAACAGATTACCGTTATGTGGCAAACTACAAAAATGGTGTCTGGGATAAGGGTGGACTGACAGACGATCCGACAGTTACCCTGAACGAATGTGCAGGTATTTTTCATTATTGCCAGGAGATCTTTGAAGGTCTCAAAGCATATACAACAGAGGATGGACATATCGTAACGTTCCGCCCGGACTTAAATGCAGTCCGTATGATGGACAGCGCAAAGCGTCTGGAGATGCCTCCGTTCCCGGCAGAGCGTTTTCTGGAAGCAGTGGAAGAAGTGGTTAAGGCAAATGCTGCATGGGTTCCTCCTTACGGCAGCGGCGCAAGCTTATATGTTCGTCCTTATATGTTTGCAAGCTCTCCGGTTATCGGCGTTAAGCCCGCGGATGAATATCAGTTCCGCATTCTGGTAACTCCGGTTGGACCGTACTTTAAGGGCGGCGTTCATCCGCTTACCATCTGTGTCAGTGATTTTGACCGCGCAGCACCGCATGGAACCGGACATATCAAGGCCGGTCTGAACTATGCGATGAGTCTGCATGCCTATGTAACCGCACATCAGAACGGCTACGATGAAAACATGTTCCTTGATCCCGCAACCCGCACCTATGTAGAGGAGACCGGCGGCGCAAACTTTATCTTCATCGACAAAGAAGGAACTCTTGTCATTCCCAAGTCTGACAGCATCCTTCCTTCTGTAACACGCCGTTCCATCGCAGTCGTTGCGAAGGATATCCTGGGCATGAAGGTGGAAGAGCGTCCGGTTAAGCTGGCGGAGCTTTCTGATTTTGCAGAATGCGGCGTCTGCGGTACAGCAGCTGTTGTGTGCCCGGTCGGCAAGGTGGTAGACCATGGCAGGGAGATCTGCTTCCCCAGCGGTATGGAAAGCATGGGACCGGTGATCCAGAAGCTGTATGACACTCTGACAGGTATTCAGATGGGCAAGATCGAAGGACCTGCAGGATGGGTTCATAAAATTATGTAACGGATTTATAGTTACAGTTCACTCGTGGTTTCTTGGGGGCAGATTCCATGCTCGCATGAGAATCTGTGCACAAGAAACCACGGAGGGAGCGCCGCTTTATGAGCAAAAATGAGCTGCGAAGCAGCGGAAAGCATCGAAGATGCGCTTTTGCGAATGGCGCGGGTGAACGGTAATGATTTATAGAACAGCCGCAGGGTGCAGCATGTCCACGCAATCTGCGGCTGTGATTTTTTTAGAGATAACCTAACTATTTTGGGTGTTGCATTTTTTCGTGGAATAGGGGATGATAAAACCAGAGATTCCGGAGAATTGCCGGACAGGAAAGAGGGAGAAACCTATGAAGAAAAAGACTGTACATATTATTTCCCATTCCCATTGGGACAGAGAATGGTATCTGCCGTTAGAGCGGCATAAAATGAAACTGCTGGATCTGATCGACACGAACATGGAATTGTTTGACAAAGATCCCGGCTTTTACAGCTTCCACTTGGATGGTCAGACCATCGTGCTGGACGACTATCTGGAAATCCGTCCGGAAAAAAGAGAAGAGCTGTTAAGACATGTCAGAGAGGGACATTTCCGGGTAGGTCCCTTCTACATCCTGCAGGATGAGTTTTTAACCAGCGGCGAAGCAAATGTCAGAAATATCCAGACCGGTATCCGTGAAGCAAAGGCCTATGGCAATCTGACAAAGGTTGGCTATTTCCCGGATGCATTTGGCAATGCGGGACAGATGCCTCAGCTGCTGACCCAGGCTGGTATGGAAGCCGTTGCGTTTGGCCGCGGCGTAAAGCCGGTTGGTTTTAACAATGAATTAAAAGAAGGCGGCGAGTACGAATCCGCTTATTCTGAAATGCAGTGGCAGTCCCCCGACGGCACAAAGCTTCTGGGTATCCTGTTTGCAAACTGGTACTGCAACGGCATGGAAATCCCGGTGGATGAAAAAGAAGCAAAGGCATACTGGGAGGAACGTCTTGCAAAGGCTGAGATGTTCGCATCTACAGACGAGCTGCTGTTTATGAACGGCTGCGACCATCAGCCGGTTCAGAAGGATCTTTCTGCAGCAATTGAAACCGCGCGCAGATTGTATCCCGATATCGAGTTTGTTCATTCTAACTTCGAAGATTATGTCAAGAAGGTTCAGGCAGAGGCAGGCGAAAAGCTTTCTACCGTAAAAGGCGAGCTGACCAGCCAGGAGACAGACGGCTGGTATACCCTGGTCAATACCTGTTCCTCCCATGTAACCTTAAAGCGCCAGAACCGCAGAAACGAGGTTGCACTGGAGCGCGTATCCGAGCCTCTGGCTGTATTTGCAGCAGAAAACGGTAAGGAATATCCCCATGACCGTTTCAACTATGCATGGAAGATCCTGATGCAGAACCATCCCCACGACAGCATTTGCGGCTGCAGCGTGGATCAGGTCAACAAAGAAATCGAAGTCCGTTTCGACCGTTCCACAGAGATCGCCCATACCCTTTCCGAGGATGCTTCCGCTTATGTTGCAGACCTGACAGATACTTCTGCATTTGAAAAATATGGCGAAAACGCAGTTCCGTTTGTTGTATTCAACACCACTGGCGACGAGCGCACCGGTAAGGTGACAGTCGTATTGGATGCAAAGCGCGATTACAACAAGTGGCTCTGGGACGGACGCCGCGATATGAAGGCATGGGAGCTGCCGGAGTACGTTGTTGTGGACAGTGAAGGCAATGTACAGAAAGCAACGGTAGAAGATGCAGACGTAAAATTCGGCTATGACCTGCCGGAGGACAAGTTCCGTCAGCCTTACATGGCAAGACAGGTGAAGGTTTCCCTTTTTGCAGAAAAACTGCCTGCACTGGGCTACCGTACCTATGCGCTGGTTCCTGCAGAAGCCGCTGGGACAGCTGGAAAGGGCAGCAACATCGCAAGCGATGACCGTCATCTGGAAAATGAATTCCTGAAGATTGCGATCAACGACGATGGTACGTTGAATGTTCTGGACAAGCAGACCGGAAAGACCTACGAAGGTCTTGGATATTTTGAAGATACCCTGGATGCGGGCAACGAATACATCTACTTCTGCCCGAAGGGAAATCCTGCAATTGTGACAAAGGGCACAAAGGCAGAAATCAAACTGGTGGAAAATACCGATTTTGCGGCAAGCGTGGAAGTGACCAATGTGCTGACCGTTCCGGTTTCCGCAGACGATCAGTTAAAGGAAGAGCAGGAAGGTCTTGTAGAATTCATGAAGCGTACCTGCAAAAGAAGCAGTGAGACGACACAGATCGTTCTGCACACCACAATTACTCTGGAAAAAGACAGCCGCAGCGTGAGGTTTGTAACCGAGTTCGATAACACTGCAAAGGATCACAGAATCCGTGTGGTAGCACCGACCGGAATTTCCTGCACACACCACTATGCAGACAGCGTATTTGAAGTGGTGAACCGTCCCAACGAGCACAGCAAGCTGTGGGAGAATCCCTGCAAGTGCGAGCATCAGCAGAGCTTTGTGGGCTTAAACGATGAAAAGGGCGGCATGCTCATTGCAAACATCGGTCTGTATGAGTATGAAATCCTTCCGGAGGAAAAGAATGCACTGGCAGTTACCATCTTGCGCAGTGTCGGCGAGCTGGGTGACTGGGGCGTATTCCCCACCGAGCTGTCCCAGCAGCTGCGTCATATCACTGCAGAGTACGAGATGACCTTCTTTGCAGGGGATCTGGTTGCAAGCAACAGCTTCAGAAGCGCATATCAGTTCCAGGTACCTTATACAGTTGCACAGACCAAAGTTCATGCAGGAACCCTGCCGACTGAGAAATCCTGGCTGACCTGGGAAGGCGAGCGCGTGATGTTCTCCAACCTCAAGGAGAAAGCAGAAGGCACTGACCGGATGGCACGTTTTGTCAACTGCTCCGGCGAACCCACCGTTCTGCGTATCAAGAAGGACGCTTCTTTTGAAACCCTGTACTTCTCCAATATTCTGGAGGAAGAGGTTCGTCCCGAAACTGCAAACGCAGACGGCTGGTATGAAATTCCTGTCAGAGGCTTTGAAATCGTAACAGTTGGAATGAGATAAAAAATATTCTATTGCAAAAAATGGGAGAAGCTGTTGTACGGATGTGCAGCAGCTTCTTTTGATGCATTGCGCGGAAAGCGATGCTGTGCAGCTATCGTCCGCATGCGCACAGATAGGTTGACGGATGCATACAGGCTTTCCGTATACCGGAAGCCTGAATTGCATAAATTTTGTATTGTATTATCATATTTGTTTTTTCGATGAAGCAGAAAGAAGAGGGAAAAGGAAATGTTGCGAAAGCCTGGAATTTGCCAAAAACCGGTAATAACGTTGTATGAAACGCCTGCATATGCAGCGTGTGGTATAGCTGTCGGCGCAGAGCCTACAGGCGTGCAGCCTGGCACGGGTACACCGGAAAATGGCGGCGTTGCAGATGAAATTCTCTTTGGATGGCAATATGAGGTACTGGAAGAGAAAGATTCCTTTTATAAAATCCGGACACATTACGGATATGAGGGATGGATTGCGGCAGAAGAGTATGTGTCTGTGGAAAGTGTAGGCGATACAGGCGTATGCTGTGATGCACAAAACTCCGGTTGTGCCATGCAGCTTTTGCAGGTTTGCCAGAATATTGCAGACGTGCTGGAAGCGGAACGGGTACAGGCAAGGCGTATCACGACACTGTATGCCGGGAGTCTGATTTGGGCAGAGAAAGATTCGGCTTACGTCGATAGCAGCGCTGCAGCCCGACCGCTGCAGCCGGGCTGGAGACGCGTCTTTTTACCGGATGGAATGGGCGGTCTTAGGGATGGATATATGCGGAGCCGTTTTCTGGAGACGTGCCAGGGACAGGAGCGGTGTAGAAAATGGGCGCCGCAGCGGTCGGAAAAAGCTTTCCGGAAAAGCATCGTGCAGACTGCGTATTCCTATCTCGGGACGCAGTATCGCTGGGGCGGGAAAACAGCATGTGGAATTGACTGCTCCGGTCTTGCGTTTATGAGCTATTTTCGAAATGGGATCCTGATCTGGCGGGATGCAGCGATCAAAGAAGGCTATCCGGTTCATGAAATCCCGATAGAACAGGCCAAACCGGGTGATTTGCTTTTTTTTCCGGGACATGTGGCGATTTATCTGGGAAATGGAAAGATCATCCATGCGACCGGACATCCCGAAAGCAGCTGTGTGACCGTCAATTCCCTGTGGGAGGGCGAGCAGGGATATCGGGAAGATTTGAAAAACAGTCTGTGTGCAGTTGGAAGCATTTTTTAAAATGGAGAAATCTGTATTACCGCAAAAAGATTTCCTGAAGGTGTCTGGTAAAAGATTTTTGTTTGACTTTTTCAAAAATCAGAAATATAATAACTTACGAACGAGTAGCAAAATTGCGTAAATCCAGTTTTGCTGCTCGTTTTTTGTGCGAAAAAAGGAGGAAACATAAAAGAAATCTATGCGATCGGGCTTCCGGCAATCCTTGCACAGGCACTGATGTCTGTCATGGTTTATGTGATGAACCTGATTTTAAAATTTAGTCCCTCCGCCCAGACCGCATACGGACTGTTTTATAAAGTCCAGCAGTTTGTGCTGTTTCTGGCTTTCGGACTGAGGGACGCGATCACGCCGATCATAGCATTTGCATATGGAATGGGAAGCAAAAAGAGGGTTCAGGACGGAATGAAATATGGTCTGATTTATACGGCTGTGCTTATGGTAATCGGAACAGCAATTACGGAAATTGTCCCGGACGCGTTTGCTTCGCTGTTCAATGCCGGACAGTCGAGAGCGTATTTCATTGGAGCGATGCGGGTGATTTCAATCAGCTTTCTCTTTGCGGGAATCAATGTGGCATATCAGGGAATCTATCAGGCACTGGAAAGCGGTGTAGAGTCCCTGGTGATTTCCCTGCTCAGACAGTTTGTGATCCTATTGCCGCTGGCTGGTATTTTTTCCCTGTTTGTCAGAAATGGACAGGCAGACGTTTCGCTGATCTGGTGGGCGTTCCCGATCACAGAGCTTGCTGCCTGCCTGGTGGGATATGTCCTGTTAAAGAAAGTCAAAAAGAACAGGGTGGAAAATTTGGAATAAGGAAAATGCAACGCAGGATTTGTATTTGCGAAGAAGCTTCTTTCTATGCTACAATTAAGTTCAGGCGCTTTGTGTGGAGTGGAAACAGAACTGACAGAGGTATACTCGGAGTTACGTTTCTTTGCATCGGCATCGGATTGCATGTAGGAGGACGGAAAAAATATCTGCACTTTTCCAATCACTGCAACGGTAGAGGATCTGCGAAGAAAAATGGAGAACGGACATGAAAATAGCAGTAATGTCAGATATACATGGAAACTATATCGCCTTGCAGCGCTGTCTGGCGCATGCGTTGGAGCAGAATGTGGATGCCTATATTTTTTTGGGCGATTATTTGGGCGAGTTTCCCTATCCGCAAAGAACGCTGGAGATTTTGTATGAACTGAAACAAAATGCTTCCTGCATTTTTATAAGGGGAAATAAAGAAGATTACTGGCTCAATCGCAGAAAAGATCAAAACTGTGACTGGAAAAGTGGAAACCGCAGTGTCATGGCAATGATTTATAATTACAACAGTCTGAATGCAAAGGATCTTGATTTTTTTGAAACGTTGCCGATCAGCCAAAGCATCCGGTTTGCCGGGATGGAACCGGTTCTGGCTTGTCATGGAACGCCTTTTGAGAATCAGAAAGCGCTGCTTTCGGAGGATTTATTCGTTCAAAAATGCGAAGAGCGCTATATCATATGCGGACATACCCATATGCAGGGATTCGTTTCTGACGGGAAAAAGAAAATCATAAACGCGGGAGCGGTCGGAGTTCCGTTGAAGTCCCCGAAAAAAACACAGTACATGATATTGACCTCGGACGGAAAGGACTGGAAGCCGGAATTTCTTTCCCTGGAATATGACGTGGATACCGTAATAAAAGAAATTCACGAATCCGGGCTTTGGGATGCATCGCCGTACTGGTGCAGGATCACGGAGCATTTGTTGGATACCGGAGAGCTGCCCCACGGAACGGTCTTAAATCATGTCATGAAACTAAATGACTATCAGGACCCCTGGTATAATATTGCGGACTCCTATTGGGAGAAAGCACTGGACGAGCTGGGGATAAGATAGGGTGGAACAAGCTTGCAGGTATTGTGAACTTTGGTTTGACGAAGTTGCGTTTGAGAGGAATACCGGTTATGGTCAGAAAATTACAAAAAGCAGATATAGACAGAGTTGCCGATATATGGTTAGATACGAATTTAAAAGCACATGATTTTATTTCTGCTCAATATTGGAAACGTAATTTTGAATTGGTAAAAGAAATGCTGTTACAGGCGGAAGTCTATGTCTATGAAAGTGATCAGAAAATCCAGGGGTTTATAGGGCTGAACAACGATTATATCGAGGGCATTTTTGTTTCTGATAAAATGCAGTCTCAGGGTATCGGTAAAATTCTGCTGAATGATACAAAAGACAAAAGAAACGAATTACGCTTAAATGTGTATCGGAAAAATACACGGGCAATCTCTTTTTACCAGAGGGAAGGTTTTGAGATCCAGAGCGATGGATTGGATGAAGCTACCGGAGAAAAAGAATATGCAATGGTGTGGAAAAAGAATTTCTGATTTTCTCAAAATGCGCTAATATCCAGATCGCATTCGAGGGCAATTATCTGAACTTGGCAGAATAAAACGGAGAAACGATTATGGAAGAAAGAAAAATTTTGACACCACAGTCCGTTCAGCAGGATCTGGACGCTTTGGGGCAATACAAAACAGCAGACGTGGACAGGCTGATCCGCCGCTATGTCAAGGAACAGGCGGACGCGGCTCCCCTTCGGGAACATATTTTGACAGAGCAGCAGTTTCATCGAATCTACTATTATGTAAACTTACAGCAAATTAAGGATGTGGCTGCACGGATGGCTTTTATTCACAATAATTTACTGTTTACGGATTGGTGGCACACGGATCAAATCATTCGGTATGTGGCGGCGCTGGATTTTGAAATGGCGATAGGGTATTCCCGGAAATATATCCATTCCGATGATCCATTTATTCGTCGCTGGGGCTATGTAATGTTTATTTCCCGGCTGGGGCATGGTCATGCAGAGCGGTTGCTGCCGCTGATGAAAGCAGACGATCACTATTATGTACAGATGGCGCAAGCCTGGTTGATTGCAGAGCTGACTATTTTTGAGCCGGAGGTTGTTCATCGGTGGATGAAAAGCTGTGGGCTTCCTTATTCCATCTGCGGCAAGGCCATTCAGAAAATCTGTGATTCCTACCGGATTTCCGACGATTGGAAAGTAAAATTCAAAGCCCTGCGGCCGGAACTGAAAGCAGCATTTGAAAAACTATGATGTCTAACCCCGTCGCTCTGAAAAATTTTGATGTTTATTTGATGGCGTGTAGTATTTTCTGGGGAATTAGTGTTAAAAAACACATTGATTCATATGTAAAAATGTAATATAATACATTTAAATACACTAAATATTGAGGGAAGGAGAATGTGCACATATGAAACGTAAAATAACGTCAAAGTTGTATGAGTGGAAAAATATGCTAAATGGTAGAATGCCATTGCTGATTTACGGGGCGCGTCAGGTCGGAAAAACATTTGAGATGCGCGAATTTGGAGCATTATATTACAAGAATACTATCTATGTGAACTTTGAAACAGATGAAAGAATTGGGAAATATTTTGAAACAGATATTCATGCAGATCATGTGATAGCTGTTTTGGAAAAATACTATCAGGCTAAGATAGTACCTGAAAATACACTTATTATTTTTGATGAAATTCAAATGTGTGAAAGAGCATTAACTTCGTTAAAATATTTTTCAGAAGAGGCTCCGGAATATCATGTGATGGCCGCGGGAAGTTTGCTGGGGGTAGCAGTGAATCGGGAAAAATATTCGTTTCCGGTAGGAAAAGTTCAGATGCTGACCATGTACGCAATGGATCTGGAAGAGGTGCTGTGGGCAAAGGAAAAACAGATGCTTGCAGATACGATCCGGGAACATTATGAAAAGAATCAGCCGTTGGATGAAATACTCCATGAGGAGGCCATGCAGGAATTCTATCATTATTGTATTGTGGGAGGGATGCCTGCAGCGGTGAAGGCCGACCTTGCAAAAGACAGTCCTATAGAACAGACAGAAATTCGGCAGATGTTATTAAATTCTTATATTGCGGACATGACCAAATATGCGAATCAGTCAGATACAGTGCGTATTTTTGAAGCGTATGATTCCCTTCCGGCACAGTTGGCAAGGGATGCAAAAAAATTTCAGTATAAGTTGATAAAATCGGGCGCGCGGGCCTCTCAATATGGAGATGCGATTGACTGGCTGATTCGGGCTGGAATTGTGAATAAGTGTATGAAATGCAGTCAGGGATTTTATCCGGTTGCAGCATATCAGGATGTGAGTGCATTTAAATTATATTATAGTGATATGGGTATTATGTCCGCCAGATTGGGAATGACTCTGGAGGCGCTACAGGGTAAAGAAACAGAGCATTTCCGAGGTATATTGACAGAAAACTATGTTGCAATTGCGCTGAAAACGAATGGCTATGATCTTCATTATTGGGAATCAGATAATACGGCAGAAGTAGATTTTCTTATACAAAAAGATAGTCATGTAATTCCGGTGGAATGTAAAGCTGGAAATCATGTGAAAGCGAAAAGTATGATGGTTTATATGGAAAAATATGACCCGGTGTATGCAATTCGGATTTCAGCAAGAAATTTTGGAATGGTAAACGGGATAAAGTCAGTGCCATTATATAGTGTGTTTTGCATTTGATCAAACAATAGAATGCGCGCTCTGCGAGCATTCTATTGTCATGAATCAAATGGTCGGTGTCCTATTCGGATTGACCGACTATGCCTATTGGCTTTATGTAACTGACACAGAAGGGAATATAGCTATATGAAAATACTTGTAATTTCAGACATTCATGCAAATATTCGGGCGTTGGATACAATTTTGCGGGAGGAAGCAGACTATGATCTGTTATGCTGTGCAGGGGATTTTACGGACTACGGGATCTCACCTCGGGAGGTCCTGGAGCGGTTTCGCCAGTTGGAAAATACAGTCCTCGTATATGGAAACCATGACCGCCATGTCATAAATACTTACGAGAGCGGAGCATGGACAAATGTAGCGGATGGAACATACAAATGGGTGCATTATAACTGTGAAAGACTGAGTGAAAAAGATGTCGATTGGATGAAGCAGCTCCCGGAAAAGGCATATTTTGAGGCAGATGGATGGAGCTATGGAATCGCGCATCAATACGACAATGGCTACGGGACGATCGAGAGCCGCTATGCCTTTGATCAGTATTGGAATGCCAGCTATGGAGCGGAGTGTGACGGAAAGCGACGATTGATTTTCGGGCATACCCACAGACAATGCATTCATACCCTTTGGGAGGGAATGGAATGGATAAATCCGGGAAGCATTTCCTACAGAAGGCCAGATGATCCCGACAAGACTGCGCACTACGCGGTGATCGTGGATGGAAAAATACAGCTCAAAAGCATTGCCTATGACAGAACGCTGCAGCTTGCAGAGGCGAAGAGACTTTTGAAAAATGACCGGATGATGCGAACAGAGCTGCAGGATTTTATGTTCTTTTTCGGTGATGCAAAAACCTCAAGGGATCCGCTGTAAAATTCCACATCAGAAGGCTGCCGTTTCTTCCGTAAAAGGCGGATCCGGCAGTCTCTTTTTCTCCCATTGCGTTGACTTCCCTGATGGCATCCTTTATACTAAAAAAATACGACTATTTTACTTTTGGGGAAAATATTACAGGGGAAAACAAAAGAAAAAGGAGGGGAAAGTCGTGATTTTCGGCAAGTATATCAATCGTTACTATCTGAAAAATGCACCTGCGCTGCTGCTTGGACTGCTCTCACTTTTGATCGTCGATATTGCCCAGCTGATGATTCCGGAGCTGTATCGTCTGGTCATTAATGGTGTGAACTTAGGGAAAGTGGTGGTGGATGGTCAGACGCTGACCTTTACCAGGGAGGTACTGTTTCAGAATATCTGTCTGCCCATGATCTGGATTGTTTTGATGATGGTGATCGGGCGCTTTTTATGGCGGGTATGCTTTTTCGGTTCCGCAGTGTGTGTACAGGCAGATCTGCGGGAGCGAATGTTTGATCACAGCCGTCGTTTGTCGCAGCAGTATTATCAGGTCAACAAGGTAGGAAGCCTGATGAGCCTGTATACAAATGACCTGGATACGATTCAGGAGTGCTTCGGCGACGGCATTCTGATGTTTTTCGACGCTCTGGTGCTTGGTCTGCTGGCGCTGTACAAAATGTGGCGGATGGATTTCAAGCTTACGCTGCTGGCCCTGATTCCTGCGGCGATCATGTTTGGCATCGGCACTATTATGGGTACGACGATGACAAAACGCTGGGAGGAACGGCAGAAGGCTTTCTCTGATCTTTCGGATTTTGCACAGGAGAACTTTTCCGGCATCGCGGTGATCAAGGCATTTGTCAAGGAATTTAAGGAGCTTACAGCATTCCGTAAGCTAAACCGTGAAAATGAAGAGATCAACGTTACCTATACAAAGATCGCAACCCTGCTGGAGGTGCTGGTGACGCTGTTTGTGGAATCTGTCATCTGCGTCATCTTAGGCTACGGCGGCTGGCTGGTTTATGGCGGTCAGTTCAATGCCGGACAGCTGGTGGAATACATCGGCTACTTTGAATCCATCGTCTGGCCGATCATGGCGATTTCGATGCTGATTGAAAAGACTTCCCGCGGTAAGGCTTCTCTGAATCGTATTACGGAGCTGATGGATGCACCTGTAGATGTGACGGACCGGGATGGTGTAGGGAATCTTGAAAATCCAAAAGGCAGTATTGAATTCCGGCATCTGACGTTCCGCTATCCGGACGGCGATTATAATGTATTGCAGGACGTCAGCTTTCAGGTAGCTGCCGGTGAGAGTGTCGGTATTGTAGGGAAAACCGGCGCGGGTAAGACTACGGTAGTAGATCTGCTGCTTCGTACCTATAATGTGCCGGACGGAACGCTGTTTGTGGACGGTCAGGATGTGAACAGCGTTTCCATTCATTCCGTACGCAATGCCTGTGCCTATGTGCCCCAGGATAATTTCCTGTTTTCAGATACCATTGCACACAATATCGGCTTTGGCGTAGAGGACGCTACGCCCGATCAGATCGATGGCGCCGCTTCCATGGCAGATGTGCGGGACAATATTGTAGATTTCAAGGAGGGCTATGAAACCATCCTGGGAGAACGTGGTGTGACTGTTTCCGGCGGTCAGAAGCAGCGGATTTCCATTGCCCGTGCGCTGTTAAAAAATGCACCGATCCTGATTTTGGATGATTCGGTTTCTGCAGTGGATACCCGTACTGAAAAAATTATTCTCGATAACTTAAAGACCACTCGTGCAGGCAAGACCACCCTGTTGATCGCACATCGCATCTCGACAGTGGAGGGGATGGATAAGATCGTATTTCTGGAGGATGGCAGAGTAGAAGCGGTAGGTACGCACGATGCGCTGTATCACAGCTGTCCCGAGTATCGGCGGATGGTAGATTTACAGCGTCTGGAGGACGAAACGGCAGATTCGTCCGATGCGGTGGGAACGTCTGACATAGAGAGTTCCGTTGATGCCACAGAGCATGGGTCGGAGTCTGCAGAAAAGTACGAAGGAGGTGCCAGCCATGATTGAAGTAAATCCCTTACTTTTGACCGGCGCGGTCATCGGTACGATCACGGCGCTTCTGATCGCCGCTTATGTGCTGGTAAAGGACAAAAAGTCCCAGATGGGATTTGAACGCACGATGAAGGACGGCGAAATTATGCACCGTCTGGTAGCCTATGCAAAGCCGTACTGGAAGCAGTTTGTACTGGTATTGTTCCTGATGATGTTTTCAATCGCCTATGACATTATTTCGCCGCTGATCATCGGTAATATTGAAGAGCTGGTTGCAGGCGATTTTGCTCTGCCTGCCCTGTATGCCCGGGTAGGCGGTTATGTGGTGGTGCTGCTGTTTTCAATGGGAAGTACCTATCTGCAGGCGGTGATTTTGCAGCGGGTTGGACAGCGGATTGTGTCCGATCTGCGTGAGGATCTGTTTACCCATATCGAATCCCTTTCCCATGAGCAGCTCAATGAGATTCCGGTGGGCAAGCTGGTGACCCGTGTGACCAACGATACCAACGCGATTTCGATGATGTTTACGAACCTGCTGGTCAGCCTGACAAAGAATGCCTTTGTTATTATAGGCATACTCATTGCAATGATTTGTTTAAACTATGAGCTTACGCTGATGGTACTGTGCTTTGTTCCCTTCATCGTGATCTTTACAGTGGTCTTCCGGAAGTTTTCCCGCCGGGCATACCGCAGGGTAAAGGATGCGACGACGGATATCAATACTTATCTTTCGGAAAACCTTTCCGGCATCAAGGTTACGCAGATTTTCGGGCGCGAAGAGGAAAAGATGGCGGAATTTCGTGAGAAAAGCCAGACGCAGGCAAAGGCAAACCTGAGTCAGATTTTCGTGTTCAGTGTATTTCGTCCGTTGGTGTATATGCTTTACATCTGTTCCATCCTATGTCTGTTTTATCTGGGCGGCATGGGACATTTAAACGGCGTGGCGTTTTTAGGACAGACGATCACAGGCGGAACGATCGTTACCTTTTATATGTATATTTCGAAATTTTTCACCCCGATCCAGAACCTGGCAGAGCAGTTTAACTGGTTGCAGTCGGCTTTGGCGTCTGCGGAAAAGGTGTTCTCGATCATGGATCTGGAGCCGAAGCTGGTAGATGCGCCCGATGCCATAGAGCTGGAAGAGGTGCACGGCGAAATCGAGTTTCGCAATGTGTGGTTTTCCTATATTCCCGGAGAATGGGTGCTGCAGGGTGTGTCTTTCCATGTAAATCCGCGAGAAACGGTGGCGTTTGTCGGATCGACCGGTTCCGGAAAGAGCACAATCTTGTCCCTGATCTGCCGCAACTACGAGTTCCAGAAGGGCGAGATTTTGATCGACGGCATCGACATTCGCAAGATCAAGATCGCTTCCCTGCGCAGGCATTTTGGTCAGATGCTGCAGGATGTATTTCTGTTCTCCGGCACGATCCGCAGCAACATCGTTCTGCGGGAAGAGGGCATTTCGGATGAAGAAATCCGTCGCGTCTGCCAGTATGTGAATGCCGATCATTTTATTGACAAGCTGGAGCATGGTCTGGATGAGAAAGTGCGGGAGCGAGGAAATAACTTCTCTGCCGGACAGCGTCAGCTGCTGAGCTTTGCGCGAACTATCATCCACAAACCAAGTGTTATGATTCTGGATGAGGCGACTGCTAATATCGACACCGAGACGGAGCTTTTGATTCAGGATTCCCTGGAAAAAATGCGCAGCGTCGGCACGATGCTGATGGTAGCCCACAGACTTTCCACGATTCAGCATGCGGACAATATCATTGTGCTATCCCACGGAAAGATCCTGGAGCAGGGCACGCATCAGGAGCTGCTTGCAAAGCATGGACGATATTACCAGCTGTATACGCTGCAATATCATAAGGAACAGATGGAAGAGTGACGGCGGAGAACCATCGCGGATGTAGAAAAGGATGAAAAGAAAAGCCCGGAGCACAGCAAAGGAATAGATGCTGTGCTCCGAGCTTTTTTCATCGTATAGGAAACTTTGTTTCCATACGATAAAAACGCTCCGCGAGGATCGCACTTTGGCGGAGTGGAATTATGTCGCTTGCGCGACCCGCCGCAGGCGGAGAATCCTGCGGAGCAGGATTCTATTTTCATAGTGGTGCAGAGGAAAACAAAAGGTATGCGGCGAGAGGCTTTGCAGCTTCCTGACGGAAGGTCGCTTAATACGATCCCTTTACTTTTGCAGCGTGCAGATATCGACCAGTTCTGCCGTATCCGGCGTAAAGCCGCTCTTTAAGATATCCGCCAGGGCAACTGCCGTATCCAGGCTGGTCAGACAGGGAATGCCAAGCTCTACAGATTTGCGGCGAACCTTTACGCTGTCCCGGGCAGGGGTACGCCCCTTTTTGGAGGTCGAAATGATGTAATTGACCTTTCCGCTTTCCAGAAGTGCGATGGTGTTGTGCTCGGATTCGCTGATCTTATGGACAAGGGTAACCGACATACCATGGTCACGCAGTACAGCTGCCGTACCTGCGGTTGCATACAGGTGGAAGCCAAGATCTGCAAACCGCTGTGCAATATCAGGGATTTCATCCTTATCGGTGTCGCGCACGGTGATGAAGATGCCGCCCTTGTCGGTCAGCTGGTAGCCTGCGCCGACCAATCCTTTATAGAGCGCTTCCCGCATGGTGGGTGCGATGCCGAGCACTTCACCGGTGGATTTCATTTCAGGTCCGAGCTGCGTGTCCAGTCCAGACAGCTTTTCAAAGGAGAAGACAGGTACTTTGATCGCGGTGTAGGAGGAAACCGGGGCAAGACCGGTGCCGTAAGGCATATCCTTTAATTTTTCCCCGAGCATGACGCGGGTGGCGATATCGACCATCGGGATGCCGGTGACTTTGCTCAGATAAGGCACGGTTCTGGAGGAACGGGGGTTTACCTCAATGACATAAACTTGATCCTGGCAGATGACGTACTGGATGTTGATCAAGCCCTTCGTGTTTAAGGCGAGAGCAAGGCGGGTGGAGTAGTCCACGAGCTTTGCGGTTTTGGCGGGGCTTAAATTCCAGGCAGGGTAAACTGCGATGGAGTCGCCGGAGTGGATGCCTGCACGGTCGATGTGCTCCATAATGCCGGGCAGCAGGACATCCTCGCCATCGCAGATTGCGTCGACCTCAAGCTCCGTTCCCATCATATATTTATCGATCAGGACGAGGTTTCCTTCCATATGGGAAAGGATGATGTCCATATATTCTTTTACGTCCGCATCGGAAAAGGCGATAATCATGTTCTGGCCGCCAAGGACATAACTGGGGCGCAGCAGAACCGGATAGCCGAGACGGTTCGCTGTTTCGATCGCTTCCTCCGCAGTGTGGACGGTATCTCCGACGGGTTGCTTGATATGGAGCTGTTTTAAGAGAGCTTCAAACCGACCTCGGTCTTCGGCAGCGTCAATACTGTCTGCAGGTGTGCCCAGAATCGGAACATTGTTTTCTGAAAGCCATTTGGTCAAGCGAATTGCGGTCTGTCCGCCGAAGGCAACAACGGCACCAACCGGATTTTCCACACGGATGATGTCTCCGACATCTTCCGGAGTCAGGGGTTCAAAGTACAGGCGGTCTGCTGTATTGAAATCGGTGGAAACGGTTTCCGGGTTGTTATTGACGATAACAACCTCATACCCGGCATCCTTTAATGCCCAGACACAGTGAACGGAGGCGTAGTCGAATTCGATTCCCTGACCGATCCGGATCGGACCGGAGCCAAAGACGATGACGACGGGCTTTTTGGAGCTGTGTTCCGCGATAAAAGCGGAAGCCTCGTCCTCCTCGTCAGTGGTGGAGTAGAAGTAGGGGGTTTCTGCCGCAAACTCCGCGCCGCAGGTATCGACCATCTTATAGGAATACGGAAGGTGGGGGAAAGTAGAGTTGTCGGACAGCCGTGCAATCGTTTTATCCGGAAAACCGTTTCTCTTTAATTCCCGCAGAAAATCATGCGTGAGCGGCTCTGTCTTCAGCCGTTTTTCGAGGTCGCACAGATGCAAAAGCTTTGCTAAAAACCATTCGTCGATCAAAGTCAGCTGATGGATTTTTTCGATGGAAAAACCGCGGAAGAGCGCTTCGTAAACAGCGAAGATGCGTTCGTCGTCCTGCGCCAGGATTTTGGCGGTTAGGGCTTCGTCGTCGAGTGCGCGCATATGCACGTCTGCCAGACAGTCATGGGAGATTTCTGCGCCGCGAACGGCTTTCATCAGCGCCTGCTCGAAGTTTCTGCCAATGGCCATGACTTCACCGGTGGCTTTCATCTGGGTTCCGAGCTTTCTTGTCGCATACACAAATTTGTCAAAGGGCCATTTCGGAAATTTAACGACAACATAGTCCAATGCCGGTTCGAAGCAAGCTTTCGTCTTGCCGGTGATTTCGTTTTTGATTTCGTCCATCCGGTAGCCGATGGCGATTTTGGCAGCGACTCTGGCGATCGGATAGCCGGTCGCTTTGCTGGCGAGGGCGGAGGAACGGGAAACCCTGGGGTTTACCTCGATAACAGCGTACTCGAAGCTCTCGGGATTTAGAGCAAACTGTACGTTGCAGCCGCCCTCAATGCCCATAGCTTCGATGATGTGGAGTGCAGCACTTCGAAGCATCTGGTATTCTTTATCCGCGAGGGTGACCGCAGGGGCGATAACGATGGAATCGCCGGTATGGACGCCCACCGGATCAAGATTTTCCATAGAGCAGATTGTGATGACGTTTCCGCCGCCGTCGCGCATGACCTCAAATTCGATCTCTTTCCAGCCGGAGATACATTTTTCCACCAGAATCTGCGTGATCGGGGAAAGACGGAGTCCTGCGGAAGCAATTTCTCGCAGCTGTGCTTCGTCTGCAGCGATGCCGCCTCCGGTGCCGCCGAGGGTGAAGGCGGGACGCACGATAACCGGATAGCCTGCAGTGTGCGCAAAGGAGAGGGCACCCTCAAGCGTCGTTGTAACGACAGAGGGGATGATAGGCTCCCGGATCGCTTCCATGGTGCTTTTAAAAACCTGACGGTCTTCGGCTTTGGCAATGGTTTCCGGGTTTGCACCAAGAAGTGTAACGCCCTCCTGTGCCAGAAAGCCTTCCTTTGCCAGCTGCATCGAAAGCGTCAGGCCGGTCTGACCGCCGAGGGTGGAAAGAATGCTGTCGGGGTGTTCTTTTTTGATGATTTTTTTTAGAAAATCCAGAGTCAGAGGCTCCACGTAGACATGATCTGCCATGGCGGCATCTGTCATGATTGTCGCAGGGTTAGAATTAACTAACACAACCTCCAGACCTTCCTCTTTTAAAGCGCGGCACGCCTGGGTACCTGCATAGTCAAATTCGGCAGCCTGACCGATGACGATGGGACCGGAGCCGATTACCATTACTTTTTTCAGATTGGGATTTAACGGCATGCTTTATGCCCTCCTTTCCATCAGTGCGACAAATTCGCGGAACAAAAACTCGGAGTCATGAGGACCGCCGCAGGCTTCCGGATGGAACTGCACTGAGAAGCCGGGAAAATCCTGATAAGAAACGCCCTCACAGGTTCCGTCGTTTAGGTTGATAAAACGAAGTACTGCATGATCCGGGAGAGAATCGTTTTTGACGGCATAGCCGTGATTCTGACTGGTGATATAATCTCTGCCGGTGAGCAGATCTTTCACCGGCTGGTTTGCACCGCGGTGTCCGTATTTCAATTTTTCGGTGTCCGCACCGTTTGCAAGGGCGAGAAGCTGATGCCCCAGGCAGATGCCGAAAATCGGAATGCCGGATTTGCAGAGGTGAGACAGCTCGGAAATGATAGCCGGGTTATCCTTCGGGTTGCCGGGACCATTGCTCAACATGATACCGTCCGGCGAATAGGAGAGGATGCGTGCTGCTGTCGTGGAAGCGGGAACGATGGTCAAGTCGCAGTTTAATGCGTGCAGCTTTCGGATGATATTCTGTTTTGCACCGAAGTCCCACAAAACGACGTGATGACGGGGAAGCGGGGACGGAATCTGGTAAGGTTCCCTGCAGGTAACGTGTGCTACCGCGTCCGTGATTGCCCAGCTCTTTAAGTCTTCAACAGCTGCAGAGTCCGGGCGGAGGGATGTGAGCCGTCCGTTCATGACGCCGCGCTCGCGGATGAGCTTGGTCAGGCAGCGGGTATCCAGATCATAGATGCCAGGGACATTTTGCTGCTTTAAAAAAGCGTCAAGATCCATCTGACATCTGAAATTGGAAGGACATGGGCACCATTCTCTGGTGATGTATGCGCTCATGTGAATCCCTTTGCTTTCAAAGTCTTTTGGATTGACGCCGTAGTTGCCGATCAGGGGAAATGTCTGAACGACCATCTGTCCGTAATAACTGGGGTCGGTCAGTGTTTCTGTATATCCGGTCATAGCCGTCGTAAAAACGACTTCCGCGATGACGTCCTCTTTCAAAGGAGCGCCGAAATGTTTTCCGGTCAGACAGGTCCCGTCCTCCAGCTGTAAGTACACAGTTTGTTCCATAAGTACACCTCGCTCATTTTCTCGTGTTTGCTGTACAAATACTGAAAGGCGTCCATGAATCAAACACTTTTCTAAATAGGAAAGTGTTTCACTCATGAACGCCTTTGTTCATCTGATGCATTATAGCATTGGGAAAGGGGGCGGTCAAGAATAAATTTTATTTTGTTTACCAGTTCCCCCGTGACTTCGTGGGTACAGATTCCATGCTCGCATGAGAATCTGTGCACATGAAGTCACGGAGGGAGCGCCACTTCATGTGCAAAAGGAGCGGTGGCGCGGGGGAACGTTCGGGAGAAGGCCACTGTGGAACCTGCTATAAACATACCTACCAACTATGTTGGTGTTGACAAATGGGAAGCATCCAATTAGAATGATAGAAAATATCAGAAAAATAACTGCAAAGGAGAGCAGAAAAATGAGCAATCATATAGAAACAAAGTGTATTCACGGAAATCTGGATTTTTCCTGGGACGAGCCGACAAAGGCGGTGAGCTTTCCAATCTATCAGACGGCGACGTTCGGACATATCGGTCTGGGACATTCGACCGGTTTTGACTACACGAGAGAGAAAAATCCGACCAGACAGCATCTGGAGGAAACCCTTACCGCCCTGGAGGGCGCTTATGACACGACGGCATTTTCTTCCGGCATGGCGGCGGTGACAGCGGTATTTGATCTGTTTGCACCCGGCGACCACATGATCTGTTCTGAAGACCTTTACGGCGGCGTAACCCGTCTGGTCAATACCATCGGCAAAAAGAACGGACTGATGGTTGATTTTGTCAATACCGGTGATTTGGATGAGATCAAACGGGTGCTGCGTCCGGAAACAAAGGCACTTTATATCGAGACACCCAGCAACCCGATGATGGAGATCACTGACCTTTCGGCATGCGCAGAGCTTGCAAAAGAACACAACCTTCTGATGATCACAGACAATACCTTTTTATCTCCGTATTTGCAGAACCCGATTGCGCTCGGTGCAGATATCGTCATTCACAGCGCGAGCAAGTTCCTGTGCGGACATAACGACACGATCGCCGGTTTTGTCTGCTCTGCAAAGGAAGAGCTCGCAGCAAAAATCCGCCTGATTGCAAAGACGACCGGCGGCTGTTTGTCCCCCTTCGACAGCTGGCTGGTAATGCGCGGCATCAAGACACTGGCGGTGCGCATGGAGCGGCAGCAGGAAAATGCGGGCAACATCGCGCGCTGGCTGACGGAGCAGAAGAAAGTCAGAAAAGTATATTATGCTGGACTGGAAACGCATCCTGGTTATGAGATCAATGCAAAGCAGGCGAGAGGTGCGGGTGCGATGATTTCCTTTGACGTCGACAGCGTGGAAACGGCACAGCGCGTGCTGGAAAAGGTGCGCGTCATCACCTTTGCGGAGAGCCTTGGGGGTACAGAATCTTTGATCACCTATCCGATGAAGCAGACCCATCCGGATGTTCCGAAGGAGTGGAGAGAAAAGCTCGGCATCACCGACACTCTGCTGCGCCTGTCCGTTGGACTGGAGCATGTGGACGAGCTGATTGCGGATCTGGAGCAGGCGTTTGTTTCCTGAGAAACAAATCCACGCTGCGGGGACGGTATTGCGGCGGAGCAGAAAAATGTCGCGTTTGCGACCCGTTGCAGGCATAAGAATCCTGCAGGGCAGGATTTTTGTTGAGAGGGAGATTAGAAATGACAACCTATAATTTTGACCGGGAAATTGACCGAAAAAAGACAAACAGCCTGAAATATGATTTCGCCGTGGAACGCGGACGTGACGTAGATGTGTTGCCATTGTGGGTGGCGGATATGGATTTTCAGGCGCCGAAGCCTGTGTTGGATGCACTGCAGAATGCGGTTTCCCATGGGATTTTCGGTTATAGCGAGGTAAAAGGAGAATATTTTGACGCGCTGTATCGCTGGTTTGACAGTCGGTTTGACTGGCAGCCAAAGTCTGAATGGCTTGTAAAAACCCCCGGCGTGGTATTTGCCCTTGCGATGGCGGTACGCGCCCTGACAAAAGAGGGCGACAGTGTACTGATTCAGCCGCCGGTTTATTACCCGTTCTTTGAAGTGATTCGCGATAACAATAGAAAGATCGTAGAAAGCCCGCTCCTTTTAACAGACGGACATTATGAAATTGACTTCGACGATCTGGAAGAAAAGATCGCATCCCAGAATGTAAAGCTGTTTTTGCTGTGCAGTCCCCACAATCCTGTCGGCAGAGTCTGGACAAAAGAAGAGCTTCAAAAACTGGGAGAGCTTTGCGACCGCTACCATGTGTTCGTTGTGGCAGACGAGATTCATTGTGATTTCGCTTTTCCGGAGCATCCGCATACGATATTTGCAAAGGCATGTCCGCGGCTGGAAGAAAAGATGATTCTTTGCACTGCACCGAGTAAGACCTTTAATCTGGCGGGGTTGCAGGTTTCAAATATCTGGGTTCCTGGAAAAGAGGTCAAGGACAGATTCAAAGCCGAGATCAACGCAGCGGGATATTCCCAGTTGAATGCCCTCGGTTTAATCGCGTGCCAGGCAGCTTATGAAAATGGCGGCGAGTGGCTTGAGCAGTGCCGGGCATATTTGCGGGAAAATTTGAAGGTCCTGCGCAGCTTCTTAAAAGAAAGACTGCCTAAGATCCGTCTGATCGAACCGGAAGGCACTTACTTTGCATGGTTGGACTGCTCGGGACTGGGACTGTCGGACACAGCGTTGGAAAATCTCATTGCACATCAGGCAAAGCTCTGGCTGGATGGCGGCTCTGTCTTTGACAAAAAGTCGGGACAGTTTGAACGCATCGTACTGGCGTGTACGAAAAAAACGCTTTTGCAGGCGCTCACACAGCTGGAAGCAGCTTGCCGGGGAAGAAATATTTTTTAAAAGGGTTGACAGATCCGAAAAGGCAGAATATAATCACATTAACATATAAAGTAAGTAGGTTTAAGGAGGAAGAGCAAATGAGCAACGTTTATACATCCGCAGATCAGTTAATCGGCAGAACTCCCCTGCTGGAGCTGACACATATTGAAAAGGCAGAGGGCTTAAAGGCACACATCTATGGCAAGCTGGAATACTTTAATCCTGCAGGCTCTGTAAAGGACAGAATTGCAAAAGCGATGATCGATGATGCAGAGGCAAAGGGCGCATTAAAGGCAGGCTCTGTAATTATTGAACCTACCTCCGGCAACACCGGCATCGGTCTTGCGTCTGTTGCAGCGGCGAGAGGCTACCGGATCATTATCGTAATGCCGGAAACCATGAGCGTAGAGCGCAGACAGCTGATGAAGGCATACGGCGCAGAGCTTGTCCTGACAGAAGGTGCAAAGGGCATGAAGGGTGCAATCGCAAAGGCAGACGAGCTGGCAAAGGAAATTCCCAACAGCTTCATTCCCGGACAGTTTGTAAACCCTGCAAACCCGGAGGTACACAAAAAGACAACCGGTCCTGAGATCTGGGAAGATTTGGATGGCAAGGTTGATATCCTGGTAGCAGGCGTTGGTACGGGCGGAACCGTGACCGGTACAGGCCAGTACTTAAAGAGCAAAAAGGCTGATGTAAAGGTTGTTGCTGTAGAGCCTGCAGGCTCTCCGGTTCTGAGCAAGGGCACAGCCGGCGCACACAAGATCCAGGGAATCGGCGCAGGCTTTGTACCGGACGTACTGGACACCGGGGTTTATGACGAAATTATTACCGTAGAGAATCAGGATGCGTTTGCAACCGGCAGAAAGATCGGCCATCAGGAGGGCGTGCTGGTAGGCATTTCCTCCGGTGCAGCAGTATGGGCAGCGATCGAGCTTGCAAAGCGTCCCGAAAATGAAGGCAAGAACATTGTTGTGATCCTGCCGGATACCGGTGACCGTTATCTGTCTACCCCTCTGTTTGCAGAAGAGTAAGAGGCAGATGTCCTTCAAACCATTCGTGAAAATTTTCTTGACAGAGCGAAACGGGTATGCTATCTTGTAAAAAACAAAAAGCGATGACGAAGAAAAGTAGTACAGACAGACGGCACAGAGAGCAGGCGATGGTGGGAGTCCTGCGCGGATATCTGTAGGAAAGAACACTTCCGAGCTGCAAGCTGAACACAGGATCTGTAAGTAGGCGAGCCGGAGTCCCACGTTACAGGGATAGCGTTTCATGGGAACGCGAAAAAGGGGCCGTACAAGGAAGTGCGGCAAGTTAGGTGGCACCGCGGATATAGCAGCAGCTATTCGTCCTATCTCCAATAGGACAAATGGCTGCTGTTTTTGCGTTCTTACGTAACGCAGCAAAAGAAAAGGAGGAAAAGCTTATGTGTTCCATTCTCTGCTACGCGGGAAAAGATGTCACCAAAGAAACGATGGAAGGATATCTGTTAAAGACAAAGATGAGAGGACCGGATGCCCAGCAGGTCGTTGAGACCGAATTCGGGTATCTCGGCTTTGCAAGACTTGCGATCATGGGGTTGACCCCGGACGGCATGCAGCCGTTTCAACGGGACGGCAGCTGGGTGATCTGCAATGGTGAAATTTACGGCTTTCGCAAAATCAAAAAGGAGCTGGAAGAGCGCGGTTATCAGTTCCAGAGCGGTTCCGACTGTGAGGTTTTGCTTCCGCTATATGAAGAATATGGACTGGAAATGTTTTCCCATCTGGATGCGGAATATGCCTGCGTATTGTACGATCACAAAAGCGGCAAGCTGATCGCAGCCCGTGACCAGATCGGAATCCGTCCGTTGTTTTATGGTTATTCCAAGAGCGGAAAGATTGCATTTGCCAGTGAGGCAAAGAACCTGATCGGCTGGGTGGACGAGGTGCGTGCATTTCCGCCCGGGAGCTATTATTACGATGGGAAATTTGTCCAATATGAGGATATCGCAGCTGTCCATAGTTATGTGCACGAAGATATTGATGTGATTACAAAAAACATCCATGATAAGCTGACGGAAGGGGTAAAGAAACGTCTGGATGCAGACGCCCCGCTGGGCTTTTTGTTATCCGGCGGTTTGGACTCAAGCCTTGTATGTGCAATTGCAGCAGATATTTTGAAAAAACCCATCAGAACCTTTGCAATCGGCATGGACACAGATGCGATTGATTTAAAATATGCAAAAGAAGTTGCTGATTTTATCGGCGCAGAGCATACCGAAGTCATCATGACAAAGGAAGAAGTGCTGGAAAGCCTGGAAACCGTTATCGAAGCGCTTGCAACCTATGACATCACGACGATCCGTGCGAGTATGGGCATGTACCTTGTCTGCAAGGCAATCCATGAAAAAACAGACTTAAAGGTGTTGCTGACCGGTGAAATTTCCGACGAGCTGTTCGGCTATAAATATACGGACTTTGCACCGAGCGCGGCAGCCTTTCAGGAAGAGGCAGCAAAGAGAATCCGTGAGCTGTACTGCTATGATGTCCTGCGTGCCGACCGGTGTCTTGCGGCAAACAGCCTGGAAGCCCGTGTACCCTTTGGCGATCTCGACTTTGTCCGTTATGTGATGTCCATTGACCCGGCGAAGAAGTTAAACACCTACGGAAAAGGAAAATATCTGCTGCGCAAGGCATTTGAAGCAGATCATATTTTGCCGGAAAACATCCTGTGGAGAGAAAAAGCTGCATTCAGCGATGCAGTAGGACACAGCATGGTGGATGATTTAAAAGAATACGCAGAGAAGTATTACACCGACGAGGAATACGAAACGCTCCGCCGGAAATATGATTTTGCACAGCCCTTCACAAAAGAAAGCCTGCTGTATCGGGAAATCTTTGAAAAGTATTATCCCGGACAGGCAAGGATGGTGCCGGACTTCTGGATGCCCAACAAGAGCTGGGAGGGCTGTAATGTCAATGACCCCAGTGCCCGTGTGCTGGCAAACTACGGTGACAGCGGAAAATAAAAAAGAATGTGCCTTGGCACATTCTCGCGCCGAGGCGCGGTTGCCTCGGC